>Ga0126342_10004559_pt1 | contig 23745 bp, 20 predicted proteins | sample Cyp1metagenome_FD_92528 | JGI IMG/M metagenome (GOLD analysis project Ga0126342, IMG submission 92528) | Coral microbial communities from Lord Howe Island, Old Settlement Bay, Australia - Cyphastrea 1 metagenome | ecosystem: Host-associated > Invertebrates > Cnidaria > Coral ...
AAGAACCGAAAAGAGCGTCTTCTACACGTTGCTGTGGACGACGGTGGCTAAAAGGTTAAATATTGGTAAATTTACTCAATTCCCTTAATATTTTTCGGGACCGTTGAATTGCCAACCTAGATAGTATCTTCTGGCTATGATGAAAGCCACGGTTGGGGCGGGCTGGTTATTCAATAGGGGTCATTTGGGGTCATTTGCGGGTCATGCTGTTTTGTCATATGAACCCCACCACCTTCCCCCACCTTCCACAGCTGGCAGGAATTCCAGAAATCAGTACAGCCTGAGTCCTTTACAGCTTGCGGCTTCAAATGCCCACACGAAAACAGTGGAGGACGGGCACAGCTTGCAGATTCTGACAGCTGTCTGACAGCTGAACTAGGTAATCCCAGGTACATTAGCTCCAGGCCGGGGGTGCCGCCCAGAGGTTTATCATATTTCACCAACTCTTGAGGTTCGTTTGGGGTTTAAGGATGTTTAAGGTTTATTAAGGGTTTCATCTAGTTTTTTTTGTTTTTTAAACGAGATTTTACTTTCAAGGCTTACTCGGGGTTTCATGTCAGATTTATATAGGTTTAGGGTCTAGAGTTTGTGTTTAGGAAGCAAATCTCGTCAGCCATTCGACCATTCCGCCGACGTCCCAAAATACAAAAAGCACTGGCCCTGCGCAGTCAAAACTTCATTACTTCCCCGGGCAGCACCCCCGTCCTGGCCGTAAAACTACAAAGTAAAATTACATACTCGATTGTCCTTAGGTCTCCTTAGGTGGTAGTGTAGTTTGTAAGTGCCGCTATTTGCAAGTGTAGATGATTATGAGGACTTTGTGTGACGTTCCCAGCATGCTTGCTCTATCTGTCTGATGCATGGATGAGCTGCGGCCAGACCGCGCAGTCTTTGCAGTAACAGTAGGTACGTCCTTTGCAAATTACCCTGCAGAGAAGTTGACAAAGCATTGCTTTAAAGAGATTCCCAAAACGAATCACAAAATGTTGATAGAATGGACTTCCATCGGGCCTTTTTTCTTCCCACAAAATGTTCATAATGTGATTGAGGAGATGCGCATGTCCTAAACTTGGCGAGAATGCATTCATCTTCGCTTTTGGTGTTAGCGGTGGTCGGGTTGTGCCCAAGGAGCTCTGTCGCTGCAGCGCGGACGTGAACTACGCGGCTTCTCAGCCCTTGGGAAGCTTTAAGCTTCGCACGGCCTTGCACATGGCTGCTGCCGGTCAGTGCGCAGACATTGTGCGGCTCCTGCCCCTTGATCCAGCTCTTGGGGATCCATTTAGGGACCCAAAATATCAATTTCGACTCAGCCTATCCCATGACGGATCCATGTATGCGGTGCTGCTATATATATATATATGGTGCTCCATGGATTTACCATCAAGATTAATCCCCATATAATGTTAGCATTAATATACCAGCACCATGGATCCGGAAAATGGGTATGGATGCCTATGGGGGACTATAACGCGCCATTTCGAGAAATGCCCAGGTGTCACTTTGCTGCGAAGTTGGAGGCCTTTACTGATGATGGGCTCTCAGCCGTCAGCGTGGCTGCAGTGACGTGGCGGAGAAATACTTGCAGTGTTTGGTTGAAAACCCTGAACCGGTCATGTAACACATGTATTATGTTATTTTATGTTATTTTAACATGACATTATACTATATTATACTTATATATATATAGATTATAACATACAATTTTTGATTTGTATAACATGATATTACATGATATTACATGATGTTGCATGATATCACATGATATGATTTGATTTGATATGATATGATATGATCATATACAGGTATTAGATGATATATATATATATATACATATGGTCTTATATCGTAGTTTTAATGTGCACTCATTTATTACAGTACAATATATTACTTTTAATGCATGTGATTTCATATTGTAATACAATACCTTGCAATATATAACGTCACATGTTCATTCATCATAGTGTAGTGTATTCAATAAAATAATATGTTATGAATATATCTCTCCATTATATTGCATTATATTGCAATTCATGTATTGTAATTGTGTTATAGTATATGTTGTGCATGTTATATTATATCGTGTTTGACAATATTCTATTGCATTATAATTGAACATTTATACTATACATATTTTGTATTTTGCTGAATTCTATTCAATTCGATTCATTGCTCTACTCTGCTTTATTCTCCAATATTACATTGTCTTGTATTATGTTTTTTATTATTATTATTATATATACAATATCTGCGTTATACCCGTACATCTATATACGAACCCTCAGATAGTTGGAGGGTTACCTCCAAAAGTGGTAAACTATAATAATTTGCTAGTGGAATCCATTCAAGCCAACCAGGGGTTCATGAATCTGGTGTTGGCTGGCTCAAAAATGGACTTGGTAGGCAACCACCTCAATCCCCCAAGGTAGTCGTCATCGTAATCAACAAAATTCCCCACCGGATACATACCTGGGAGATCACCTCTTCTGGTTGAGTTTGGAAGCAGATATTGGATGATATTAGGCCATTTTCAGCTGTTTTATTTTTCTTGGAGATGGAACATGAATAAAAATGGATACTCTGCACGAACTGAAAATGCATAAAACATGCATACAAGATTTGACTTAAACCTGGAAGATCACTGGAAACTCAGTTTCTTACAGATCCTCAAACCGAGGTTCACGGCAACCCGAAGGTCGTCCAGGCCCTTTGTTTGGCCCGTGCGGATGGCCGCCTGCGTTCGCCCTCCAGCCGCCCGGGGGGCGACAATGCAATGGACCTGGCGCGCCAACATGGCCATACAGAGGTGGTAAAGATCCTTGGTGGTGGAAGTTGGTGGATATCATGTGGTAAACTCAATCATAAACCATGAAACCATCCCTGGGGGCTACTGTAAAGCATCCATGGCATGGGCGGTATACCGAAGATCGAAGTCCATTTGGGATGGTCTATTTATTGGGCTTGCCATAGTTTCTGAATGTTTCATTTGGTGGAAATTGATGGAACAACATGGGTTTTCAACCAACGAGGGGATTAATAAATAAATCACGATAATTACATGAAACAGATACAAGGTGATACCCCCTAAAAAACTAAGTTAGCTCACAACTTGGTTCACCAGGGTTTGTGGAGGATATTGATATAACTATATATAGTTCATGGGGGTTATAAAACAGCTTATGACTGGGGGGGCCGCCCACTGGGCAACCTCCTGTTGGGATAGGTTTAGACAATCCATTTCAAGTAAGACTGGGATGATTTAAGAGTTGCTCTTGCCACATGAATGATATAGCACCCAATTTTGAAATGTCGTGATTCAACAACCTTAAACAGATGAAATGTCATAAATTTGCCACGTCATGATGGGTGGTGGTTTCTCGTCTATCGCCCAACTTTGCTACACCATTGTATTCATTGGGCCCATGTTTTTTGATGACTCTGAGCTGTTGATTGCATCCCTCTTAGGTTAGGAATTCAACACACACATACACACATATATATATATACATTATATTAGACATTATATAGAATTATATATATATATATATATTCGCGATGCTCTACTTTCCATCATCATGAGATGATCACGCGCTGGGTTGAAACCATAAACGAGTCGAAACACATGTTTCTTCAAGGCACCCCCAACCATTTGCAAATGGATGACAATGATTGAGTCCGCGACCTTAGATGATTTTTCATGTAAATTCTTGTCGTCTCTTGGGGCAGACCTGTGGCGACCAGTTCTTTATGATGTTCAAAGATCAAAGTTATCCTGGTACATCATGGTACCGCAGCAACCCCAGTGCTCGCTACCCAGGATTCTTGCCAGTTATGGTGTGAAACCTTTGCATGGTGAGCGATGAGCTATTCGCCCTGCCGGGGAAAAGATTGAAAGCACTGCTGTTTGGAGACTTGGGGCATGGTGCCATTACCAGCCGTTTATCAGCCGTTTTGGTATTTTTTGGATGCAAAAAGGTGCCGTTTCAGACGGTGGGATTAGGTCGAACGGATTGTTGCCATTGAAAAGCGACTTCTTTGATTTGATCGTGGTGGATCCGTGTGCAGCTGAGATCAGCTGAGTTTCTGAGTGGTCAAATGCAGCTGCAGATGCTGCAGAAGCATCGGTGAAGTATTTGCCAAATGTGTTTGGATGTGTTTGGTACTGCTCTTTGCTGTGAAGTGTCTTCCAAGATCTTCCAAGTGACTTGCATTGCATTTGAAGTTGGTAATACCTCAGCCAAGGCCTTGGGGTCAACGTCATAGCAGGCTGTGAATGGATTATCTCTGCGGATTCTTTGGTGAGTCAAACTCAACAGCGCATGGATTGTGTTACCTCCCAGTTCACTTGGTTTTGGTATAATGTGGTAAGCCGTACGCCCAATAACAAAACTACACAACTAAGCCATCCATTTGTGGATGGCTTATACTTATACCATATTATACCATCTTATGCCACCCATCTGTGGTCATACTGGTGATTGGCTTTGTGGCTCTCACGATCCGCAGTCACGCATATGTGAAGCACCATTTGTACGCTTGGGTCTGGCTCTTGAATGACCATATGGGCCGGAGACTCCCTTGGCATGTTGAAAATTCATGTCAATGCGCTCCGACATGATGCCTAGCTGAGCAGAAATATGTAGAAATGACTGGCATGATGACTGAAACCCAGGAAAACCCTGTGAAATCCAGTGTTCATGCATCATTTATATTCATTTATCAGGTTCTGTATGAGACTTACCAAGTGAATACATACATCAAAAATATAAAAAATCATCCCAAATCACGCCCTTTGAATTTGGGGACATGGCATTCTTCCTTGGCGGCCCAACGGCGCAAGCGTCACCAAGGCCCGAGAGTGGGCCAGGTTACTGAGACCTGGAGGACGAGCTCGGGTTTTCAACGGCGACTGCGGGGTTTCAATGCCCCAAAGGTCGATGAATTCCCCAGCTATGAACCATTACCCTCTAGATCTGGTAAACTAACAAAACTATGGAACGATCCACCATTTTCAATGGGAAAATCCATGAAAATCCACTATAAATGGTCATTTTCAATAGCTATGTTAAATTACCACTGGGTACAAACCTCCATTACCGCAGGGTACAGGCAAATATCTAATGTCGATGATGAGCAGCTCTATGTGGCTCAAAAAGAGTGCTGTGATAGACTTCCACCTGACCAGCTGTTGAAAAACACTTGAGCCTGTGCAAACATGAAGAGATATGAGAACTGATCAGAAGTAATCACCCGCTTGTGATACTCAAGACGGCTGGCAAGGCACACACTGGCAAATTCATGCAGTTTAGACTGGCAATTGGTATTTGTGCAGGCTTTCTGAGTCAAAGAGCGGTTGTAATATCAATTGTGAGCGCATTAAGCCCAGGGGCTATTGCTTACAGAGAACATTCCTTGGGTGGCAAAGGCATCAAAAAGCTACTGTACACATGACACTTGAACAGATCAGTTACAAGCTGCTGGCCAATGGGCAGCTCTCAGTCTTCCGGACCGTCTGGCTGCAAAGTGCGCAATCGCTTGGGATGCCCTGTCACCCTAGCAGCACCAGGGGACTGTAGAATTGAATTTTGGCGAGATTTGTTGAGTAAGTTTGAGCAGGAATACGATGGACTAAGGTGGATTAAGCCTACCTCTCAACATTGTGCAACTCCTCAACAGTTGCGACAACTTTTCACAACTTTCAAGTTTCCAAGATTTCCAAAAGGTAGGCACCTCCCCTTGTTTGAATAAACAGTGACACCGGGCGCGCCCAGAGGTTGAGCTCCATGCGCTGTTGAGTCCAACGACTCCAACGGCCGTAGCTTCGCCACGGATCGCGACGGTGGCGCATGGGGGCGAACAGCTGTGGCTTAGCTCCAAATCGACGACCAGCTGCGGGGGCGACTGTTCTGGGTGTTGCAAAGGACAATGCTGGATTACCCTCTGGTAAATAAACATAGACCCTGAAAATCACCAATTTTTAATGGAAACTAGTCTTCCAACCCCTATCTGCCAGGGTCTATGTTAATTTACCAGAGGGTATGCTGGGTTGTATTGCAGAATGTCAACACATGTCAACATTACATCTGATATCATTTGATTTACGTTGATTTTACTGATAGCACTGAGCACGTTTTAAAACTGCTGAATAAATAGATCAGAGTAAAACAATTCTTCAGTGCAAGACCAACAGTGTGCAACAAGCCCTTCCTTTCACACCAAGGATTCAGTTCGAGAGTCACTCCCCCAACGGCGTGCTAGTGAGCGTGCGATTTCTTTGGGGAGCTGAAGTCAGAAAGGTGCGGCGGCTCAGATTGGTCGCTAGATGTGACGGCGCTTGTCATCTCTTGTCCTGGACAAACTGCAGAATCAACACGGGCTTTTGAGGATATTTCATCATGATCATGTCATATCATGTCATTTGCCATACTGATTGGCTTAAAAAAACATCTTCCTCATTCGTGAAGATTGCTTTGGAACTGGAGAAAAAAAAACCTTACAGTTCGAAGAGATCTTTGATGATTTTTGGCCTTGATCATCCTTGATCTAAGGTCTTCAGAGTACCCAATGGTGGATCTTTGCTGCTTCGAGCTTTCGACAAGGGAGAGCACCTGGGCTGGAACCCAATGGTTCTGGTGCTTAAACAGTCAGTCAACGGCAAGGATATCAGCAACACAATCCAGACTCATCCTGACATATGGCAAGACATCATCTGTGAATTGGATTGTGTTGACATGTTTTCACATGTTTCGCGTTTTGGTCTGATTTCTATGATTCTATTGATTTGATATTTCTTGGAATATATTCAGTCCCGGATCATTTGCTGACAGGCTGGCCTTCCGTGTCACGCGAGCTGGCGATGGTGGTGGCTCTGAAGCAGCAGTGGAGCTGGAAGGAAGCCAACTCAACCAGTTCCTGGAGGTGAAGACTTCGGTGTTTTGTGTTAATTACAACGCATCGTTGTTCCGCATTGTAACTATAGAATGATTGTAGCACATGGAATGGTACGACTGTTACTAGAACATTGGGGAATGATATGGCATATTATAAATGGAATATTATGGAATGGATGATATTCATAATTATCCGTATTAATTCCATATAATTCCGTTAAATATTGAATATTCAATGATATTGGAATGATATGGAATATTAATGAATATTACATTATGGAATGATTGTAGACTTTCGATGGCCGAGATGATTCTTCACAGGCCACAGGCAGCGAGCCGCTGCCCGGCTTGGTGCCCGAGCAAAAGCGGCAGAAGACGTCGGAGCCTTCGGAGACTTCGGAGACTTCCCAGGCGCATGGCATCTCTGCCATGCCATGGGAGTTTGAAGGAAATCAAACAGACTTGGAGAGAGTTGTGCATATTCACTGGAATAAATAGATCATAATAGATCATAATAGATCATAATTCAGAATAGAGAAGAAGAGACCTTTCAGAAATAGAGAGAGAACATCCAGTGACCCACACATTCACACACACATAGATAATAGTACATAATATATAGTACATAATATGATCATATGATGGAGATACATGGAGATACAGTAACTTAGTACTGGTACGTGGAGATTCCTCGAATCCGTCCAGCTCCGCAGGCTCCGCAGGCTCCGCAGGCAGCTGGATCTGCGGCTGAGCCAGCGGCTCCAGTTGTGGAGGTGTCAGATGCGCCGATGTGACCTGGCTGAAAAACGGCCAGGATCCCTGACCTTGTCAGGGATCCTGTTGTGACTGTAGCATCTGTAGCGTTTGTTGGGGAGATTTCCAATGAAATGCATGAACTATCATGAACATTCATGAATCAGGAAGTGTACCCTCTGGTAATTTAACATAGCTATTGAAAATCACCATTTTTCATGGGTAAATCCACTATAAGTGGCCATTTTCAATAGCTATGTTAAATTACCAGAGGGTAACTAACTGATCATTGGAACACCAAGGTGCTTCGCCACGGGCTCCGGCGAGTGGGTGGATGCTGATCCTGGCGCTTGTGACCGAGAAGAGGCCTGGACGATGCTCCGACAGCCTGGGGGTTGTCAAAGACGATTAAAAATTAGATAATTTTTAAACACACACACATATACAATATATTTTTTCCAATGGTTGTTTCACCATTTTAATTCTGGGGAAATTTTATTGGGATGATTTTGCGAATTTTGACGATCCGCGGTCCGCAAATCCAAGTATTTGGATGTTAGAAGTTTCGAGAGCCAATTGTCACTAGTCATCACTGCCATTGCAGGAGTTAGATGAACTTTTTGAGCAATCTGCAGATGCAGATGCTGGAGTGGCTGAGGTGAAAGATGAGGAGGTTGGGTCTCTGTTTGGTCTGAATGATGGAAATTTTCCATGACGTATTGAGCATTTTAAAACATGTCAGTACCATTATGTACCATTCAATTTTTGAGCTGACGTGATGTGGCATTCGTTCCAAGCAGTTGCCATCCGCTTGCTGTGCCAATGAGGTGCCAGCTCATTGGACGGACACGCAGCATCTTGGTTCTGCTGCAGGTGACCCCCGGGTGCCCATTTGTATCATTTCTGCCCAAGAAACCAATCCAATTGGCAACTGGGAACTGCTTCTTCTCATTGTATTTGGGTAGAACGCAAGACTACTGTACTAGAACTTCTGGCCAAAAAAGCGGTGAATCATTGAAGTCTCAGCGAAGAGTTTTATCAATGAAGGTCGGGGCAGGATACTGTAGAGTAGGCCCAAAGCACCCGTAGCGTTTTTCGAGGGAGGTTTAAACTGCACGAAACTGGCCACTTGCCAAAGCCATAGGACCACTACAGTGCTAGCCAGTCACTTTGGATCACTTCTTGCAGGTAGTTCACCAATTTGAACGCGCGCTCAGAAGCAGGACTCAGTTATCTCATAAGTGAAGGTTTTGAGTTCACAAGTGCCCCTGTCACCCTGATTGGGGCTATCATCTCCACAACCAGGCATCTCATCGAACGGAGAACTAACAGCCTCCCAAAGCCATGCTATCTTTCCATTCACCAGACAGGTGTATTTGCTCCCCTGAGCAACTGCACTTACACCGCCCGCACTTGGGGATGAAATGCAATTATTCCTTCAAGCTCCAGGTTTCAAATGGGAACGGTAATTATTTGTAATTATTTATACGATTTTACAATAACTCTGTATAATTCTATATACAATAGTGCAATAATTAGCCATAAATATATCCATAAACATCCATAGATCGCCATACATATCCATACTGGATTAATATGCAACTATAAATAACTATAATATCACACACTATCATACTATTTTAATAGTTCAACCTATGTTTCACCAGCTGCAAAGTGGGACGCTGGTCCGACTGGCGCGTTTCTAGGCGCGAGATCTTCGCAGAGCTGCGGGAGATGCTGATCCCCGCCGTGCGCGCGCGGAAGGCCCTGGAGACGGGTGACGTGGCCGATCTGGACGAAGCCGTGACCTGGTGCGGCGAGCCCAGTGGATCCCAGTGGGACCCCGGGGAGGGCCATCATTTTGGCATTTTTCCCATGGTAAAAATGGGGGATCCAATGGGATCCAATGGGGAAATGGGGGATATGGACTTGAAAGCATGCTAAACCATACTAAACCTACATTAAACCTAGCAAATTTGGATCAACATGTCCATTTTTTGGGGCAAAAAAAGTACATGGTTAAGTATGTTAAGTATTGTTAAGTACATTGCGGTTCATATGTCCAGTTTAACCACTTTTTCGTGGCCCACAATGAAAGCCATGTTGACTCCCCATCCATGGCCTGGAAGATCCTGGAAGGTTGGAACGCCATCAAAACGATGAAGACATCGACGTCTCTCCAGAGATGCTCCGCGCTCGTGAGGAGACGCGGATCTTGGAGACAACTCTGAATTTCATCCGCAGATCCACATATTCAGATTATTCAGTTTCATTGAGGTTAGGATTCATGAATATTCATGACTTCATGCGTCATCATGCGTCCAAAATTTGAGTCTTTCGCACAAAATCGACGACAACGGCAGCAACGGCAGGAGGAAGAGGTTGCCTTAGCCGTACTTCGACTCTTCACTGTCCCGGCGCTTCATCGCCTCTCGTGCTTGCAAGCGGTGCCGGGAGCCCCAGTTTCGGAATTGGGGAGTTCCAGATTGTACACTGTTAGACTCCCATGGCTGGCACTTACAAACGGTTGAATGATGTTGAATGATGAAACCTCTTCATTGACCAACTATCACAAGCCACACCAGTTGCTTAACATCCACAATTTTGGATCTTTTTGGGTGGTGTTTCATCCAAAAAAATCCAGATTTCAGGCACCGTGTGCTACACAATATCTTGGTGGATCCTGAAAGTAGCCGGGTGAGGTGCGAGGCGTGTCATTTTTAAATCGCATGACACCAGATTTTTGCGCATAGAAATCCATGAGAATCATGAAAATTAGGAAAGCATAACGGAGAGAGAGAAGGAAAGCATACTTTTTTTTGGAATCTCCAGTGATTTTTCCGTTGAATCAACCCATATCAAGCCAATGAATCATAGGCTTAATGGACTCAATGGACCTACATATATATATAATATATATATATATATGATTGAAACCTGTATTGCAGGTCTTGAAGATAATACTCAAGCGGAAACGCATCATTCCGGTTCACCGAGTTGCAAGAGGCAGATCAGACTGACGAATCTTCGCTTCAAAGAGCGCATCGGACGTTTTCCCGCCGCCGTGTCGCTGCTGAACAAGATTGGCTGCTCTGCTGTTAAGCTGATGGCTGTCAGAATGGAAGATAATGGAAGATAATGGAAGCAGTTCTTCAGATCTAGCATGTTTTCATATGTTTTCTTTGCCCTCAAGCAACGACGCCATGCGGGCACTTTTTCCATCCCTCCCATCCCATTGTATCATATTGTATCCCATCCAATTGGGCGAATCATACCGACCTTGCAAGGATCTCACGGCACAGGTACTCAACAATGCTATAGCAGCAGATAAGGACATAATAATTAATAAAAAATAGAAGCTGGAGTACACCTTACGCGTGTGGGTGACCTATTTTTTTTGATATCCCCAAACGATCGGTTAATGAGGTAAAACATGGTAAAAGCATATGTAAAAGCCAATCATAAACCTTCCCAGAAAGGAAGTAGTTTCTGTTATTTACATTTATTTACCAATGATCCATCAACCCATGAGGTTTCCAAGCCGGTGATTTCTGGAGCTCTGCCTATCAACGGGAACCATGCCTGGAGTGGAGATACCCCGTGGGCTCGGCCAATCCCATGTCGCAGCGCATGGAGCGTACCTTGGTTGCCACATGTTGCCACCATTCATGTCATGGAAATGTGGTACACCACTGCAAACCCAAATTAAGTACAATATAATAATAAATCGAGAGAAATATAGTAATAAATAAATAAATAATAATGATTATTATTATGATAATGATAATAAAGATAATAACAATAAATAGGAATATCAATAAATCCACGTCACGTGCTGTTTTTTTCTCACTCGCCTTTGGCTTAGCTGAACTCTTCGAGAAGGCGATGGAGAGAGGGAGAGAGAGAGAGAGAGAGAGAATTTGAATCCCCAAATTTCAAACTATAGGTTTACTATGGTTTAACCCATGGTTTACCCCATGTTTAACCCATGTTAACATATGTCATGTTAACCCATGACTTGCTGCTTTCCCAAAGTGGTCATGGCCCAGGTGCTTTCTCCCTGTTGGACGAAGTGTTGCGCAATCCCGACGCCTGGATCCCTGCAGTGGGCGCCGCCATGCCTGAGGTACTGGGGGAGCTGGAACTGGTCCTAACGGCATATCCGCAGTTGGACAATGGATGATATGGATGGAGCCTGGTTTTCAGACTGGATGTAGCTATAGCATGTTTTTTTTGTGATTCAACTTTGTGTTTTTTTTTTGATTCTGTTGAGATGGAATGCAGATACATGGTGCACAACTGGGATGCATTATGTGGAGCTTGATCATTTATGCAGGCGTTCCATGATGTTTGCTCGATTGCCAGTTGGTTCAAACACTGACGTTAGTGATTTACAGATGTGGAGACATAGACGCCCGCGATTCAAGCAGTACAGCAGCGCGCAAGGGCTTCCACTTGTTCCTGCTCCATAGATTCATGCGGTTGTAGGAAAAAAACTGGGCCAAAGTTCAGGACCGTACACTTTGAATCTTTGCAATTCCATGAAGTTGAGGACGGGATGTATTGCCAAACGCACACACAAGAGAGATCACGCAAGTATGAAATACATGAGACATCACTGAAAAAAGAACGATTCAGCCACCAGGGACCCTGTCCGGAGTTTGCCGCATGTCCTCTTATTTCACACGCCCTGGTGCCATATGCGCCATGGCCTTCTGCCCGTGACCGGTCAGCAGACCGGGAGTGGATGCAGCTACCGGCGCGGGATCTTTGGGCGCATGTGCCAGGCTATGAGTCGGATGAGGAAAATGATCATCCGGACTGCGAGGCGAAGATTGCGGGCCAAGCCAGGGAGAGCTTGCGGGAAGTGGTGAAACAATTGGGCGATGATTGGGAGGAGCTCAGTGTGATGTACTTCAAACCGCCTGTCTATAAGACCAAGAGCAAAGACAAGGCAGAACGAGCTGAGACTCGTGATGTGCAGAATCGAATCCCCAGTATTTTGACGCCTTCGTTTCGTATCGAGCACACTGACGCGCCCGTGGTTCGGGACACACTGCTCAGCAATGGCATGACAGCCACCAGTGGAAGGGACTGGTTGGTCCAGTGGTCGGGGCCGGGGCTACGGGACATGGCCTATCATGAGATGAACGAGTTCCAGCGAGTGAACCATTTTCCTGGCTCAACGGAGCTCACCCGGAAGGATCGTTTGTGGATGAACTTCCGTGACATGGCTGAGACCTTTGGGTCTGAAGCCTTCGATTTTGTGCCCCAGACCTTCGTGTTGCCAGAGCAAGTTCAGGACAGATACTGAGAGGGTTGAGGGGAAACACTTGTTTGATGATGTTTGATGATTTTTGCCACTTGGATGTAGATTGATGATTGCCAACTGCTCTGTATAGATCGATATCATGAAGTCAGACACAAGGATGAAGATGAACACAGATGAACAGAGATGAACACAGATGACAGATAAAGTATATATACAAACTTGGGTTGACTTTCCCGACTTCAGCGACTTCACCCTTTTTTCACCCTTCAGGAGTTTCTGGAGGTGTACAACAAGAAGGGTGGACTTTGGATCGTCAAACCCCACGCCTCCTCTCGTGGCCGCGGGATCTTCGTCCTGAAAGATGTGGCGGACCTGCCGTTGAACGAGGTCTCTGTGGTGTCCCAATATGTGAAAAATCCACTTCTCATTCAAGGACTCAAGTTTGATCTCCGAGTGTGACACGGATGATTTGAGTTTTTTTGATGGGTTTATATATTGTGATTTCATCATATTTCATCTCTGATTCCCAGCTGAAGAATTCCGAGGATTAAAATTCTTGATCTCCAATCTTCACCCATTGGCTCTCATTTTTTTCAACCCAGGTATGTCTTGGTCACCAGTTATGAACCCCTGCGTGTCTACGTCTACCGTGAAGGCCTAGTGCGCTTCGCGTGCCGGCCGTACAGCAATGATCCCCAGCATTTGACGGATGCCTATCGGCATCTGACCAACTACTCCATCAACAAAGGCTCAGCAACCTTTGTGGAGAATTCCCAGGTGCATGCGGACAATGTGGGACACAAGTGGAGTTTTAGTGCCTTGAATCGACATTTGAAATGCACTGGAGTGGATGTCCAACTAATGTGGACCAGGATTATGGATGTGATTATGAAGTCCCTCTTGGCGGTAGAGCCAGTCATAGGCGCTCGCACCAAGACAACTGCTTGTCACAGCCACAACTGCTTTGAGCTCTACGGATTCTCGGCTTTCCCTTCAGAACTCCTCTCTGACGATTTCTGAATATTTCTGACGCTAAATTTTCAAGTGCTACCAATTAGAGGTAGTTAAGGGATGTCAAGGGATGTTAAGGCTTAAGGGATTGTTGACCCACCTCACCTTATTCATCATGTTCATTCTCAGGATTTGATGTCCTGGTGGACAAGGAGCTGAAACCCTGGCTCTTGGAGGTGAATTTGAGCCCCAGCATGCAAGCTGATAGTCCCTTGGATTGGCAGATCAAGGGCTCCTTGTTGGCCGATTGCTTCAACCTGGTGGGCATCAACCGCGTCAGCAAGCAGCGCCTGGCTGAAGCCACCCGGGCCAAGGCCAAGGTGTTGAAGGTGCCGGGCAAACCGCCAGGCCCACCGGAGCGGCGCAAGCGCCAATTCACCCGGGGGCGCTCCGCCCTGCTAAGGCCGAAGGAAAGTGTGGAGGCGGACGCGGAGGAGTTGTATGATCTGCCATCCGTACCACTAGGAGCCCTGGAACTGGAAGAGTTGAGGAGTGCGGCCAATGCATTGTTGGAATCTTGATGTGGCAACAGTAAACGGTGTTTGGGACTCCTTTTTTGTGCTTAAGCGTTTTTGTCCATGTTTTTTCATGATTCTGCCGGCTTCAAGGCTTCAAAGTTTTTCAGCGTCTACCAGACCAGCGCCTTGAACATGTGCCAGACAAAAATAAGACCAACCAACATCAACCAACATCAAGCAACATCACCCACCATCAACATCAACAGCACCCCCTTCTAACTTGATCATTTGGCAAATTTGGCAATGCCGCCTTAAGGAGTGCACCCGGAACCGGAACTTCATTCGTCTTTTCCCCACCAGCCGTGCGGTGCAGCACTACGCGGTCATCGTGGACAGTCAAGAAGCGATGAAGCCCTGGCCGCGGGGACGAAAACCGGCAGAGCGCCTCACGTCCTCACAGGCCTGGTTCGTTGGATTCGTTGGGACGTTGATGCTTTTAGTGGGTAAAACATGGTAAAGCCGGGAATGATCTAAGAATTTTCATACTCAAAAAAGATAAAAAGGCAGGGGAGTGTGTTATATCAGTTATATATATCCAAACAGCAACATTTGGGGATATTCTCCTCGTTTGGATTCGTCACTGTTGAAACAACCAATTGAAGCTGAAATTCATCCAACATGTTGCCACACTTTTTTGAACTAGCCACTGGCTTTTGCATTACCTAAGGTGAAAGTCTATGACATTTGCCATCCCTCACCATATTGCTGTCAAATTGTACCTAAATCTTTACCTCCTTCAAACCAGCTTGTTGTAGATGACGCACTGGTGGCTACTCAACAAACCAGACGGGGTTTTGCAAGGTTTCTGCAGTGCATCTTGGGGTTGAAAAGCATTGGACCCAAATTGTGTCAAAAAAGCCACTGGACGGATCTGGCCGCATTTGACGGTCTCCCAGGATATTGGAAGATTTGCTCTAATTTAATGCAACCTCCCATTTTGGATATTTTGACATCACCACATCAATCCACCATAATCCACCATAATCCACCATAATCCACCAGCGCCCGGCCATGCCATGCCATGCCATGCCCATTTTTCAGGTCTTGGCCTCGTTGCTCTTTGGTCCTCCGCCCAGTCACGGCACGGCACTGGAGGCGCGGCCGCGCTGCCGCGCCATCCTCTGCTGCCGCCGCATCGCCGTGGCGCGGCCGCGGGAGGACCCGCAGTGCGAGGACGGCGAGGAGGCGCAGCAGGCGTTGCCGTGCGCACGGGCCAAGGTGGTACGCGCAACCTGGGATGTGCGATGACCTGGGACGACCGTTGGTCTTTTAATGTTTTGAGAATCGTTAGAGATTTGGATGTGGATAGGATGGGGAGATGGGAATGGGATTTGTTGTTTTATGAATATTTTTTCGTTGGTCACAGACAGGTTTGTTCATGCTTGATCTACGCTAAGGGCAATTTTCCTGTAAGATTTGCTGGATCTTTGATGTGTCACTTCCACTGGAAATCACTGGACCAAGGCACGGAGTGTTGCCACACTTGGATGGGAAAAGATGGAAAAGTCTGGAGCCCGGCTTCGGTCGAATCGGGAGGATCCTGCGACATCTGCCCTTCAAGAGAACGGATGTCGATTGGCAATCCTGGAGTACCTCATCAGAGTCCACAATCGCTGCAGTCAGCCACTTGACATCACTTGACGCTTTGCTCGCTGACCCCTTAGTGAAACCGAGCGTTTCTGGAGAATAGGTTCGAGGGGTGATATCATTGGAAAGATTCCCGGAATCTTTACCCCATTACATTCAATAGCTGATTCTCTTCAAGATTTGGCAGTATTTTGATCGTCTGAGATCACTGCTATTTGCCAGCTCCAGCATTATTAAAATGCATAGGTTCTCCGGTTCTCTTTCATCCGCCACGTTCAAAAAAACGGTGAGCCACGCTCTCAGGCTGAGCCATGCCGATCGGCATAAGGCATCACAGCCAGAGGTCACAGCCAGACTGGATGCGTTTTGCAGCATCAGATCTCAGGCTGGCTGGAAGGATTTGTACTGGGCTGAAAGGTGCTGAAAGTGATTTTTTAAGACATGCTGGTGTTTGGCATGGTGCAATTTTGTTGATTGTCAAAATGGTTTGTCTTCTGGATGATTTCAACAAAAAACACCTGTCAAGATGGGAACCGCATGGCCCTGGGAGGCCAATTACGGAGATGATACCACCGTGGTGGATCGGTTGCAAATGGCTTGCAGGGCAGAAATGATCCGTTTGGTGAAGCTCTACTGGGAGCATGGTTCCGTCTTGGATGGCAGTGTCATCCACCTGGCTAGCCTTCTGCCAGCCCTAGCCAGGCGTTCTGAAGGTCAACAAGCCTTGGAGAAACTGGCGTTGATGACAGCTGCGGAGCTGGAACGATTTCTGGTGGGACCCACGTGTGATGCGCAGTTTCGAGCCCTGTTGGAGAACTACCTTGTTGCAGGTCGTGGTTACAAGTCCCCCAGTCAACGTGGCATTCTTCGATCCCGCAGTGCTGCACCGGGCTTGGGAGGCGTCCGCCGCGCAGAGAGTGCCACCTTGGTGGCCGGGCCTCTGAGTGAATTGCTGTGCCTTCCTCTTACCGTGGGACGTGCCGAAACCCCGAGTCAGGAGAAGGGCCGCTCCAACCGCCGCGTGATGATGAAGCGAACTCCCGCTGAGTCCCTGATGGAGGCTGGGGATGTGGAACCTGACAGCGTGGCGGAGGTGGTGAAGGACCCGTTGCCCGTCGCCAGGAGTCGGCCGCAGAGTGGCCGCAGCCGTGCCTCCAGCCGTCCTGCCAGTGGCCGGGCGCTGTCCAACAGCCGTCCGCCCAGCCGTGGTGGGAGGAGCCGTCCCGGCTCTGCAGTGAAGCTGGAGGAAACACCCAAAGCCTCAGCACGGCTGGAGCTGCCTCTTCAATCACTGGAGTCGGAGGATGCTTTGACCTCCTTTGTGAGCCACATGGAACGGAATGAACGGAATGAACGAATGGAAAGCAAAGTTTCCTTGACATCTTTGTCTCCAAGTCCCAGCAGGAGGAGGAATCTCGAACGAACCCCTCTGGCAGCACCTTTCCCAAAAGGGGACGAGCCTGGAAGTTCTCCCTTTGCAAAGTCAGCCAGGATCAAATTGTTCCAATTTGCGACCTGTGACATTGAGCTTTAGGAGCGTGAAACTACATGTGGCTCGGCAACTCCGTACCCTGTACAGAGCCTGTTTTTTTCTTGCAAGAATCTTTATTTTTGACATATGAGCTCCAGAAAGCTGGATATCAATGTACATGTCGTATCATTTTGTCAGAATCATGTGTAACACATGAAGACCGTGTAACGATCCAAATTTGCTGAAGGCAGCACGTCTCACACTTGCATGTTTCACACTGTTTTCAAGAGCAGACTGGGAGATTACCCAGGGCTGGCGAAATGATCGTGGATCAGGGTTGCTGCTATTTTGCAAACAGAAGTCTTCTTCAGAACTGGAGCCAGAATTTTGCAGATGCAGTCCGCTTAGGCATCCGCACAAAATTTGGGATCCCTCAATCGCATGGTTGAGTGGGAAACCATTGAAAACCAATGGAGATACAGAGATATACTGAGATAATTCTGAGATAATTCTGAGATATTCTGAGGTACTTGCAATCTGTGTTCACAGGTCAAGAGTGACTGGGCCGATGTTCCTGATGGGCCTCTAAGTGAAGCCGCTACCACAACTGCACGCATCCCAGCTGCAGCCGTGATTTGGGGTATGGCTGGATTGATGCCACCTGAAGAAAGTGCCAAGTTTTCAATGCGAAAAAACCATGGCCATGGCCAGTCTGCCAGACGAATATGTCACATAAGTCTGTTTTGGTACAAATCGTTTAGATGGATAAACCATGATAAATTCGATAAATCGATATGGTTGATAGATGTTGATAGATTGACGGAATCGGCGATCGCTGGATGGAGTAGACAGTACTGCAGTAGATCAGAATACAGTGGGATAATGACGGATGGATGTACTTTACATTACTTTACCATGGCCGATGTTCATCAATATCCCAGAATCGGTTGAAGGGACGACAGGAACTACCTATACTATATGATTAATTATATATGTAAATTATATATATAATTATATATATATAATTTTATATTTGTTGTGTGGGCAAAACTATGGTTTCCCTAGGTCCTTGCAGCTTTTTCCTAGCAGAATTTTCGAGAAAAAAAGACCTGCCAGGTGACCTCATCGCGGAGGTTCATGCTCGGCGTGCTCGCGATCCGCGAAAGTTTCAGGAGGCGATGCGTGATGCAGGCAGGGCGGCAGGGCGGCAGGGCAGCAGGGCGGCAGGGCGGCAGGGCGGCAGGGCGGCAGGGCCCCGGCAGGGCCCTGTCCATAGTCATGAGGCTACCCCAATGGATGGTGAACAATAATGGAAGATCCCAAAAATAAATGATGTAAATGGATGATTTGGGGGTACCCCCATGGATTGGACACCTTCATATTTATAGATTTTTTAGCCGATCAACGTTGAATCAACACACCAAAAAATGGTGAAATTGGGAGTTGGCCACCAATCATGGGAGTATGTGCCAACAAAAACGGGACCAGACATGGAATTCCAACCGGCCATGGCGGCCAAGGGGATCAAACACCAACCATGGGAACAGAAAGCCAAAATGGTTCAATTCTGGAATGCTTTACCTGACCGTCCCAGTTGTGAAATGCCATATCGATGGTTCTCCATCAGCCATTCAACTTGGATTTTGGAGATTTGGTGATTATCCGAATGACCAGGTCTGAGGCATGTTGGGAAGGCAGCTGCTTTATGCTGCTTTGACATTACATGATTTTTCCAGGGATTCCAAAGGTACAAGTTGCACTATCCGGGGATGGATTATGATTCATGATGATTTACCCTCTGGTAAACTAACATAGCTATTGAAATGGCCATTTATAGTGAGTTTTCCCATCAAAAATGGTGATTTTCCATAGTTACGTTAAATTACCAGAGGGTATGATGGATTTAGACCCATGATATCATATTTTGGAGTGATGAACACCATTTACCAACTACCAGTAGGTGTTAGGGTGCCAAGGTTTGACCCATTGACCCACAGCCAATATATAGATCCATATATTAAGAAACAACTTATATATATATATACGTATGATTACGTATGTTTGAACATAAACATAAATATGTACATATATATATATATATCAATACATATTAGATGTAGAAATGCTACAGGCACATCTCTCTCTCTCTCTAACACACACACATATACATATATATATATACATACATACATACATACATACATATATATTGTCATTATATATATATATACATATATATACACATATCATAGACTTTGTTCTAGAAACACCTAGGCTTCCAAGGACCTTTCTTTGTCGCCCAGGTCGTCGTCCCAACCCCTCCGTGTATCGCCTGGAGCATCGGGTCATCGACTCCAGTCGACCTTTGGCGGAGCGCTATCCGGGCAAACGGGAGCAGCTGGGCAGAAACTCCCCCTTTTTTGGGGACCCAATTTATGGGGACCCGATCGGGATCCTGGGATCCTGGTTGTTCCAATGCCCATAGGATCCATGGTGCTGGTATATATGCTAACATGACTGGGGTATATGGAGGGTAAATGTTACCATATATAGCATGCATGGATCCTATGGGATGATTTCCAAAACATCCAAGTTCCATGTTCCGGAAGAACGCTTCGTGAAATTGGGGTGTAGAATAGATTGATTTGATGATATTTGATGAATCAAATATCATCAAATGAGATTGGATGGCAGGATGGCAGTGATACAGTATTTGTCTGAATCTATTCAAATCTGTGTGCTTTTCGGTGGGTATTTCAGCACTTTTTGGGGTTTCAAGGCACCTGGAATGATCTTGGAGACATTATATGAACCATTCCAAGATTATTGTCTCCAAATTATCTTGGGACATTGATATATATATATATATGATCTATAATTCCCGGATATAATAGATGTTGTGAACCGGGAATTTATATATAATATATAATATATATAATAATATAATATATATATATATATATATCAATGTCCCTACAACATCTACATCGCAGTGAAGGGCGATGTGTTGCCACGACTTCGTCCCCCAAAGCTTCCCACATACGATAGAGACGTAACTTAACATAGCTATTGAACATGGACCATTTATAGATCATTTACCTATGAAAATTTGGTGATTTTCTTAACCACATGTACATTCTGAAGATTGATCGGAATACATCAGAATAATTAACTAATGAATATATGTACATAGATAAACAGAGACATTATCCAGGTAGTTACTTGCCTCACAATGTATCCGGATGGGTGCTCTTGGCACTTGGGACATCAACTCATGATCAGCTGGCCTGTGATCCCAGGTTCAACCTCCAGGATTTGGAAGCCATGCGGGTGGAAGAGGCCATTGGAAACATGCCTTTGCACCCAGGCCATTGAAAGCCGCGTCACTGGTTGCAGCTACAAGAGACGCTGGTGAAATTTGTCCGGAATTGATCCGGGGTGAGATTTGCTTGGCGAAATTCATGTTCAATTTGGGATTGTGCTTGGGGGAGCTTGTTGGTAACATGAGCCAGGGAACAGATACATCATATGCATTAATATGCATATTCCCTCTCATGCGTCTTGTTGACTCCAATTCCTAGCGGACATTTTTAGATGTTGCATGCGTCAGTTGGCATTTATGCACCAAAAAAAAACGCGAGGACTCTCAGGAAGCTCAACCAGGCATCGAGGTTCTCAGGTTTTCTAAGGTCTCCAATCGGCTTAGGTATGCCAAAGAGTACGAGACCAGCTTGGGTCAAGCCTCGACCTATGGAAACCCGGCACTGAATAGACTATGAAAACCAACACGGAAGTTCCAGTGATTCCTGGCTGATCACAACGCAACATGTTAAGCACTGGCAGATGGGCATCGGTGGAACGTGAGATGCCAATGATCCTTGCCATGCTAAACAGTCAGCCCGGCCAAGGACAGTTGGTGTCCAGAAGCTACGACCCCAAGTACTTGGCACGACGGGCTTTGGATGAAACCAACATCTTCCGAGGATCCCAGAAGATTCCTCCACTGAGACTCGGATGTGTTGGTTGAGGATAGCTCGAGTTGCGAGAGGGATGTCATGATGGGTGCTATATGTGTGTGTGTGTGCTGCTACTGGGAGAATATTGTATTGAGGGTATCCAAGGAACCATAGGGAACTCCACTGCTTGGCTTGCACCTAAGGATACAACCATTCATTCAAAGTCCAGCTTCCAAGTTGTTTTTTTTGAGTCTTGCAAGTTGTTTTCACCACTGCAGCCTGGAGCCTCCAAGGAAGTGGTGTCAGGGCATTGCGGACATTGCTGCGGAGCATGCCCGTCAGATGGCCCGAGGTGAGATGCCATTCAGCCACGATGGCTTTCACGACCGGGTGAAGCGCTATCCCATTCCACATCTTAGTGCTGCGGAGCCCCTTGTCCAACGGGGGAATCCCTGCCTTCATCTTGCTGAAGGTGGTCGTGCCATGTCGTGCCTCGCTGCCTCATGCTTGGTATCACCTGGAAACGCATTTTGCATGCTTATATAAGTTTTATATGCTGTCGTTTTTTTGGATTCAGACGCTCTTGAGCCAAGTGGAACAAGTGGTCCCATGAAAAGGGATGAACATGGAATGACGTGGAATGCGGGTGTCCTGCGCCACATATCTTAATTGCTGCTGTTTAAAAAGGAAGCCACCCCTTGAGCAATGCTTGGAATATCATATTAATATCACCCGCAAGATCATATTGATTTACTTTGTCCACGCTTTAGACGCCGTATGTACGATCTCATATCTTTGGCACAACTTCACCCACTGATGGAGTTGAAACGACTGGGGCAATTGAATGTAACTGAGCCGTCAGCACATTCTGACTTCAGCCATGACCTCTGTTGGTGTTGGAGCCATGAAAATCTGGTGGCGCTTTGGCTTGCTAGCAACCCGGCAGAAGGACATGGATGACTTGCTTGTTGATGCTGTTGAAGATTCATACCAAGTTTCGTGCAATTCCTTGAACGACAGAATTGGGCAATTTTTTCAGGTCAGTGAATGCCCTCCCGATGAACGTGCGATGCAGGTTTTTGTTGCCACTTTTAATTCCTCAAATGGTCTGCGCAAGTGCAAAGTTGCGATGGTGAGACCACAAAATAGGACAATCGTTCTCTCAGAATCGAACAACCCTTGATACCCAACCAGAATAATCCTGACATCGCTTTGGTTGTCAGTCAATATTCTTCCAAGATTCCTAGGTAGCAACACTGCCTCTCTTGGTGTTTCTTGGCAAATTCAAATGGACTGCTTGGTTGGTCCGGATGCAATGCCGCAAGTTCCATCTTTTTTTTGGCTCCTTCCGGGATCATACCCAGTCCATCCGCCTGTAAATTCATCAAATATTCATCAAATCATGCACACTCTGAATCAGAAGAGCCTTCAACATTGATGAAAGCCGGAAGTGTCAGTACATGCAGGGACCCGTTCATCCTGGGTGATGCTGAGCTACATACCTTGGCCCATTCAGAATCAAATGGGCTGCTCTAAGGTGCAGCTGTGGCATGACCCTGCACAGTGAAGTGGCCTTGAAAGCCCATCGCTTGTTTTCCACCGAGGTTGGGCTGCAAAAACCGTGGTGTGGGATGGGAGAGCAGCTGTAGCCCAAAGAGAGTTGAGAGGTGAGTAAAATGCAGTTGAGGTAGTGGGTAGGGGACTGTAGCATATTGTAGCCCAAAAGTTGTGGCCGCCATGGTCAAAGAGTCACATACCTCCTAGGTCCTATAGGTGAGGTATTGGTGAGGTTATCAGGATATATCAAGATCAATTGACTTCTTTTCATTTCCAGGTTCGGTCCCTGTGTCACCAAAGATACCAAAGCCCGTTTTGGATCACCCCAAGGTCACACGACTGTCCCTTCAGGTGGCGAATGTTTCTTCCATTCTTCAACGGCATCCAGAAGCCTTGATTGCTGGCGCACCCTTTCCAGACTATTTGTATGCTTGTGGCACGGACCATGGAGCAGGCAGGACATGGCAGGACGCCCAGCATCTGAAAAATATTTGCATATATTTGCCAAGTGCATTGCCTCTGGGAGAATGCAACAAGCGAGAATTCGGGAATTGCCCAGTGCATCCCGCAAGACCTCCATGAAAAAAGGGGATGGGTATCAGAAAAAAATTATTATTAGGATCAAAAAAAATTATTATTAGGATCAAAAGAAAATTATTATTAGGATCAAAAAAATATTACTGTTTGTAAGTAAAGGAAAGAAGGAAGGGGGGGAAGGAAGGAAGGAAGGAAG
>Ga0126342_10004560_pt1 | contig 23744 bp, 23 predicted proteins | sample Cyp1metagenome_FD_92528 | JGI IMG/M metagenome (GOLD analysis project Ga0126342, IMG submission 92528) | Coral microbial communities from Lord Howe Island, Old Settlement Bay, Australia - Cyphastrea 1 metagenome | ecosystem: Host-associated > Invertebrates > Cnidaria > Coral ...
AGGATCCTAAAATGGAGGTACTGTACCATATAAGGCCATATTTTGTGGGGATATTCCCTTACATAGCCCTTACATAGGCCTTATATATGGTAGGTACCTCCAATTTAGGTTCCTGAAATGGCCGTTGAAATAACAATCCATAATATGGATATGGGATATGGGTCAAACATGGAATCTCAGATGAATTGCAAAACTGGTCTACAGTAGTCGCTTGGCATTGTTTGAATCATGCTGAGTTGTCTGAGTCAATAGAAAGCAATATTGCTGGTCCTCTCATCCGGTGTTGTTCTTGTTTAGCAAGAGCAATTATATTGTTGGCTACAAAACTCCATTCTAGCTGGTTTTTTTTTTGGCTGGGCAAGCAAAACCCAATGTATGCAGGTTTTAGCACCTTTTTTTCTGGTTCATGTAAATCATCATTTTCTCCGGTTCAAGTGCACATGTTTTCCTGACAAGATATTTTTTTTTCCTGGGGCAGTCCCCATTTTTGCTGGCTTAATCGCCATGGTTTTCTGGCCCAATCACACACTATTCACTATTTTTGCTGGGTTAAACTCACATTTTTGCTGGATTCAAGTATAGTTTTCCTCGTTCAACCCCACTTCTAATCATCATGTCTTTTCATGTTGTAACCCTAACTTGTTCCCAAAGAATCTGCTGAAACGTCCAAGGTTTTCCGGCTCGGAGGATGGCGGCGATGACGGCGGCGACGGCGCTGCGGCCGAGGATGGTTGATAGGGGTTCATCGTGGTCAATAATGGCTAATGTCAAAGATAACTGGTGAATATATAGTGGTTTATAGCGGGAATTAGAGTGGTGAATCATGATTATATACTGTATATAATCATGAATAATAATGATAGATAGTGATAGATAATGATTGATAATGAGTAATAATTATTAATAATGATTAATACCTGTTCGTAATGGTTTTTATTGGAGCTAATCATGTGGGCAAGCCAATGCCAGAAACCTACCTCATCATGGGGATTTAACCGTAACCGATAGTGATGGATAATGGGATGTCATGGGATATATAAATGTATCGAACATAGATATCTCATAATATTAGTTTGATATTATATATATATATATTATGGGATTAAAATCCTTACTAACGATTGTTAATATCTCATGGCATATATATATACATGTATAGAACCAACTTGATATGATGGGATCGATAGTAGGGATTTAACCACCAGACATGATCAACATTATGGTTTACTGATCAACAATGGGAATATCATTGGCATATAATGGGGATATGACGGGTGTGTCTGAAAATAGGGTATATCACCAAAATAGTTGCTTTAACGGGGAAAAGCATGATTTGCCACTGGATGGAATGGGGTATCCTATTTTCAGACAAACCCAAATGCGATGTCCGCTATCTGAAAGCTCCCTTTCAGCCGTACTGTACCGAATTTAGCACTTGGAGATGCATTGGCAACACAGCGAACGTCAACGTTTACTGGATGGCTTAGAGCCATAAAGATCTATGTAGATGTTTGGTGTTTTTTTGCGGTTGGATGTACCACACAATCAACTGAAAGTTGAATAGTATACCTGGCTAACTTGTAGAGGCCTCATAATGAGGTATTTAGTGTAATCAATGACCAATATATAATTAGGAGGAAACTTCCCAAACATGATTTATTCCTGATTTGGGAATTCTCGTGTACCCCAGTGGTTTATTATCAGTTTCCCTACTATATTCAAGGGTTTACCACCATTTCACACACGTCCAGAGGAAGATTTACCGTACCACCTATGGCAGTTCCAAACCCCCCAACTCCCTGACGGCGCCTACGTTAGATCACTAACTGAGATGGTCATGGGTCCCCTGGTACTCGGTTATTCCATCCCCCCAAAAAAATGGCTAGGTATATGTTGGCGATTCTCTGGTAATAGTGTGTAATAACATCTGAGTAGATCTGAGTAAAGATTGGCTTAGCCGCTTAGCAAAATGGGGATTTGGGCCTGCTGTTCTTCTACTTCGTGGGCCATGAACAAATCGCCCACGAAATGAGGTGACTACGGTGATTACCTCAAGTGAGGAGTGTATTGTTTAATGAAATTTGAAACAAATATCAGCCAATCGGTCCTTGCAGTTGGTTCAGAGAAACTCCAGAATCTCAGCTCAAGACTTTCCTTGAAATCATCACTGATATCTGAAGATATCCGGAAGTTGTTCTGGGATGTGCACCCCAGTTTGTAAGTGGGTAAGAACCAGTTATATCTGGGACATAACCCAGTTGCAAAATGTTATATGTATTGCAACATATTATATCTATACATATTTACTGTAATTATACATACAATATATACAATATTATATATATAGTGGACCATTTTTCTTTTTTATAACGACCGAGCCCTGCGATGTCACTGGAATGATGGCTAGTAAAGGGCAACCATCCCAAAATAGCCATCTTTCAGATTAGAGAATTGGTAAAAAAAAAGTCCACGGATAGACAGATATAGATATAGATTTCGATACAGATATGCAATATATATATGTACACATAGACATAAATGTTCATTTTAGAGATAGATATAGAGATAGAGATAGATAGAGATAGAGATAGAGATAGATAGAGATAGAGATAGAGATAGAGATAGATAGAGATAGAGATAGAGATAGAGATAGATAGAGATAGAGATAGAGATAGATATAGATAGAGATAGATAGGGATAGACAGAGATAGATAGATTGAAATAGATATATGGCTAGATAGATTGAATAATAGATAAGAGAGATAAGACAGATAAGAGAGATAAGACAGACAGGATAGATAAGATAGATAAGATAGACAATTAAGATAGATAAGATAGATAAGACCTATAAGACAGATACGGTAGATGCGATAAATAATATAGGTAGGATAAGATAGATAGGATAGATCTGATAGGTAGGATAGATAGAATAGATAAGAAAGAAAGAAAGAAAAAAAGAAAGAACGATAGATGGATAGATAGATAGATAGGTAGGTAGATAGATAGATAGATAAATAGATAGATAGATAGATAGAGATAGAAACATATATAGAGATAGAAACAGATATAGAGATAGAAACAGATATAGAGATAGAAACAGATATAGAGATAGAAACAGATATAGAGATAGACACAGATATAGAGACAGAAACAGATATAGAGATAGAAACAGAGATAGATATAGATAGATGGATGGATGGATAGATATAGAGATATAGAGATATACATAAATATATATATATAGATAGATACAGAGATCGAGAGATAGAGAGATAGATCGATAGATAGATAGATGCAGATGTAGATGTAGATGTACATATAGGTATAGATACCGATAATTGTTATTAACAAGGGATGCGAGTAGCTTCCCATACCCTGCACTTGGGAGGAGCTGCCAACACTTCTGGGTAGGGCTGACAAAGCTGAGGTGCCGGGGTTTCAACCGATGGCCCATGGATACTTTTGGGATCCGATGTGGAAAAGCCTTTGGAAAACCAATGGTTTTGCCGGGAGGATCTACAAAGGGTGGGTAAACTCCACATCAAAAAGCCAATAAATCATCCAAAAAAAAAACGTTACAAATGGGTGGTCTATTTTTTTTACCATCCCCGAAGGATAGGTTTGTTAATGGGTTTCTCACGTTATTAGATACCCCCCAGCAAGGACACGAAAATGAACAGATTCCATACTAAACCAAGGTTGTTTTGTTTGGGAGGTATTTGTATTCGGCGGAGGGATTCCGTCGAACCCTTGCTGTAAACAGGAAAAATCAAGGATATCTACTAACCTGCTATTAACCGTGTTTCTGTGGCACGCGGGCCATGTTTGAGGGATGCAATGTCCATGTTGAAGGGTATTGAATTGGTATTCCTTACGGATTGAAACATGCCCAAGAACTTTGAGCATATGTCCCCAAGTATCCCAAACTGGACATTGATCTTGGGAGTCAAATCCTCACAGCAAGGAGCAGAGCGGCCCAAAGTGTTTGCTGATTTCATCCTTCTTACATGACGAGGTCCGCATTGCGGGTTGCTGGCGGGTTGCTGGCGGGTTGCTGGCGGGTTGCTGGCGGGTTGCCTTGGTTGCTGCTTCTTGTTGCAAACCATGCGTCGTTGAAAAGCACAACTAATGGGTTCCTACGGAAATCACTGAGGTGGTTTATAGAAGGGAACATTTATAGCAAACCTTCATCATTTATCATCATGTCATTATTTAATCGGAAAAGACATAGTGGCCAGTTCGGATTTTACCTTAAGCCAATGCATTGCTTGGATGCGGTGCCTGATCTGAGTAAAACAATATGATTAAGATGATTTAAGATATTTGGTGTGATGTCAATCATGATCGTCAACCATATTTGGGATGATGATCCCCAATGACTAAATATGTTTCAATGCGGTTCATTATTCATTATGAAAAATAACTGAGACAGCATGTTTCTTGATAATGAATATGAATGGTTGGTCAAACATTACTAAATCTAGTTGGTCTGGTAAACTCAATAATAACTCGTCCCCAAAATCACTACAAATGGGTGATAACCATCATCCCCAAGTGGTAGCTTTATTATTGGGTTTCTCACATAAATTTTAATCAACCATATTAACTATTATCAACATATATTAATCATTATTCACCACTCTTAAGCACTATTAACTACTATTCACCACTAATTTTGGGCACTATTAGCCATTATATATTCACCACAAATAGCCACTATTAACCACTATTAACGTTTTGGAACACGTCCCCCTGTCTCTGCAGGAGGAGTCAAACGCAGCGCCACGAGTCGTGCAGCCGCCGGACATGTACAGGACAAATGAACGCTTTTAAAGATCTTCAATAAGCATCCATTAGCATCTCCATAAGCTATGTTGAAATTACCGGAGGATTACCGCAGGGAAATCCACTCTATATAATTATATTATATATATATATTGTATACTGTATACATACGCATATATATATATATATATATATATGTATGTAATACGTATAAATCCGATGCATCTAAGCAGCATTTTGGGGCCATCAGTTTTTTCGTGAGATTCGGGGTTCCAGGGATCTATAGGGATTCAATATGATGGCATATAACGGAAGACATAACCAATAAATGTCAGCAATATGATACTTGAGTCTTACCAAAATTGGGTACACCCACAAGTTTATTTTTATTTTTTTGATGGGGCATTCTATTTGACCCGTGGATGGAATGGAGTACCCTAGTTTTAGACAGTCACATATGCTTGCCATCGCCCACTAAACAGCTACATTCAGTGAGTTTTATTTTCATCATTAGGCAGGAAGCAAAAGACTTTTTCTAGTCGTTTATATCGTGTTTATTTGCCAGCGAGAAGAAACTTTAGATCGACTTCAGATACACCTGGATTAACTCCTAGGGTTGTTTCTTCGTTTCATTTTGCTAGTTCTGTATTTGGAATGGACATCCATCATTTGGCAAGAATCATGATATACACAAACAGAATCTCACTTGCCTTTTCTTTATGAATCCATATGTTACTTAGTTTAGCAATGAAATGCCAAGCAATTAGCATATATATATATATACACATTGGAAGCTTGCATGATTTCCTTCAGTGAACATGTATTGGTCCCACATGATCAGTTTCAAGCCGCTTTGTCTCAAGTTCATATGAGGGAGATAGGGATCCATTCAGCCTGGGCCGTATCCCATCTCCTTCGATCGCTCTGGGCAGACTCAAGCGTCCACTTCTTGACTGAGAGGCTTACTGGTGAAGTGGCCCATCTTCAGGCAGAGCTGCAGAGGACCTTGCTGCTTACGGTGAGATCTTGGATAGTTGTGAGAATGCACGGGCAGGCGAGAAAGGGATTCCTTGGTTGTTTGTCATTGTGGTGATTCTTACTTTGATTTGGCTTTGGTTTCTGCTTGTCCACAAGCCAAAAGCTCCTGCTGTCCGATGGCTTCCCATCAAGACTGACACTGTCTAGTGACTCTGATTCAGAAGAGCCAGCAGTGGTTTCGGTCAGCAAGGGTCTGCCTTCTAGACCTTTCTTCTGGCCCTCTGCGTCCATCCTCCTTCGGTAAGGGCAGAAGTCTCAAGTAATGGCAGCAGACGAACTCACTCTTGAAATCTCAAGTCTTGGTGCACTTTGCCAATGATGCCAATGGACTGGATGAACATCACAGGCTGTTGCTGGAAAAGTTAGGACCAGGGAGGTGGAGGTGGATTGTCAGCACGCCCGACCTTGAGTTTCAAGTGCTTGATCTGAATGTGACGCGCCATCGCATTCTGGGACGTAGGGCAGCCTCTCCAGTAGATGCAGCAGACCAGATTTACGCCTTCGATCCCTTGAGCAGGGCTGACTTAGAGAGACTTAAGAAACAGGCGGGGACCATGGTCTTGGGAGATGAGGATGTCGAAGATGTGCCCTCTCAGAATTGGATGCGGCGATCGGGCTGCTGGAGAACCTCTGGCTTTCGGACTGGAGGCGGATTTTTCTGATTGCTTCTACGATAATGTTAACCCACAGTTGGGTAGCTGGTTTGGTGTTGCCCTCAAGCGTAATGCAAAAGAATGGGTGAATCTAGTTTGGAGAGGAGGCCTGTTTTCAGTGATGAATCGCAGTCTTTCTACATCCCAGAGGATCATGTGCAGTTGCACCCTGTTTTTGAGGGACTTTGCACTGGTTGGAGTTGGGCTCTCTTTTTGGCCAACGGAGCGGTGGCCTTTCCTGTGAGTGGCGAATTGAGAAACCCCTTAGTGAGATTCGGGATCGATTGCCCCCCTGATATGGGGCATCAGCATGGCATCACTGGTGCTTACGCGGATAACATCTCCATTGTGGGGTCTTCTTCGCTTGCTGTCCAACAAGCTCGCGATTCGATCTCAACGCGGTTTGAGAAAGATGACATATACCCCTCACCTGGCCAGCGGATACCCCCCCGACTCGAGAAAGCAGTGGCCCGAAACAAGCCCAGACGGTTATGGGGAGCATTCCTGGCTGGTCAAGCTATACTGCGGAAGCGTCGTGTTTCGATCAGAGCTCTCGAAATTTGGTTGGGGCACATGACATCTCTGTTTGTGTTGCAACCGGCTTTCCTGTCACTCTTTTTCCATACATATTGGTTCATTCAAAGGTTTTGGGGCAGAAGAGCTGAAGTTTGGCGAGAGGTGAGGGCTGAGATTCGTCTGGCTCTAGGAACGATGTAGCTCTCCCGATCCAATTTGTGTTTCGATCCGGTTTTCCGGATCGATGTTGGAGACTCCTCGGGTGGTGCCTATGCCATGATGACCATGGGGCTCCAAGTCTGAGATTTCACACGTTTGTCGATGGAGTCAGACCTGTATACCTGAGGAAACCAAACTAGCAGTCAGAAAGGGAGACCGTGGGGAGTTGATCAGCCTGCTGGGGTCGTTGGAGGAACCTAGCTTAGAACTTCCCGGGCATCAGGAGATCCGCCCCTACCCAACAGTTTGGGGCTGGTCTGGCGACTCAGTATGCTTCATGGCTCCTGGAGGCGTCCTCTACCCAAAACTGGCTGAGAACTAGCGCCTTTGAACGAATTCTAGTGGAAATTCCAGCCTTGGTTCAGCCGCTAGCCAACAGTTTGCGCGAAGAAGGGAGGTTCAAGTTATTCTGGAGGAAGCGAGGGCGTGGAGGTGGTCACAATATGCACATCATTCTGAAGGAAGGTAAGGTGGCTCTCAAGCAGTTTGAAACGAACCTGTAGAGTAGCCAAATTGCACGGGAAGGTGAAGCTCACCCTCACCGACAACTTGAGCTGCTTAATTGTGTGCTTTTGAAAGAGGGAGGGCACCGAACTACAGTCTTAACCTGCTTTGTCGGACAGCTGCCGCCTACACAGGTGGGTGTGGCATTAAGTGGAGACTGCGCCACATAGAGAGAAAACGCAACCCTGCGTAGCCGGTTCCATCAGCACATCGGCCAGTGGAAAGGTCAGGTCTCAGCTGCGAAGGTTTTGCCGAGCTCCTCGTCGTCAGTGCGGGCCTCCGGCACCGCAGTACACGGTCGGACCGAAGCACCTGAGACCTGTCCTTATAAAAGAAGCTCTGCTGACGAGTCCGGCGATGCGAAGCGGTGTAGCAATGAAGCAGCTCACAGAACTCAACCTCGGCCAGAGGTCCACTTGTCCAAACTGGATGATGAGGCTAGGCGGTCATCGCCGGACACCAATTTTCTGAAAGCGGAAGACAGGTCGCCTCTAGGCAAGGGTATGTTTCTTGATTTCTTTCCAGCACAGGGAGACTTCCCTCAGCCGTCAAATCGTTGGGTTTATCTTATCTGCTTTGACAGCACTGGAGATCAAAGATGGAAACCTTTTTGACTTGAGAAAAAGAGAGCCACTGCGAAGACAATTTTGTCCTGGATCAGATCAGGGCGCATCAGCATAGTGCACGTAGGTACACCATGTACTGTCTTCTCTGGGGCCAGGCACTTCATTCGTCACCATGCCGGAGCCAGAGAAAAAGAACGCGTGGGGCTGAAGCTAGCCTTGTTCACGGCCGAAGTGATCAGTGTTTGCATGAGGCATGGAGTCGAATGGAGCCTGGGGAGCCCCATAATAGCAGATTTTTTGAAGCTCCTTTTTCTTTGTCAGTTGCTGAACCAAAAAGAGGTATATAGTTTGTTGATTTGGATGTTTGTAGGTTCGGGGAAACCTTCAAGGAACCCACACGTATTTTCACATATTTTCACCTCTAAAAGATATAGCGGGATATAGTCAGAAAATGTTGCCATAAGAAAATGTTGTCAAAAACTCAGAGAGCTGGTCAGTATCCTTTGAAACTTGCTGAACTCTGCGCCCAAGTACTGAAGCCGCTGGTCACGCCAATTAGCTCCCATTCCCAGCTGTTGGACCTCCAATGGTGTGATGAATTCCGGCGGCGTTGCCAAAACCAACAAGTTTCGGCTGAACAGGTATACCCCGCTGAAAGTTGGGACTTCCACGTCACTCGTCTCAAAAACTTCGGTCAAGCAGCAGAAAATCGTGTTTGTGCAACACACCCAGAAGGAAGCCCAGAAGCGTGAAGAAGTCTTGCGCCAAGCCCTCGACAAGGAAAAAGGGGCGCCAAGCCACATTGGCCAGCTCGTTGCGGGCAAGTCTTCCGCGGCACAGGCAGTTGCGGGCCCTTCGGGTTAAAGATCCAACCCTGGTTCAATACAACAATGCAGTGGTTCAGTTTGAGAGTTATTGTAGATGTAGAAGATGGACTTTGTCTTCTCCTGCTGTGATTGACAAGTGCTTAGCAAACTGTTTCACTGACCTGTATGAGGACAGAGAGCCCTACAATAAGCTTCATATTCATACACCTTGTTTGGATACATACTCCTTCGAACCGATGATGCCGTGCCTGAGATGGTCATGTTCCCCCTTGCGAGAGGTGGACTGAAAGGGTGAAAGCAGCTTCTCCACCTTTATCTCGATCAGGTGCAGACCCATTGGTTTGGTATGCAATGGCTGAAGCTATGATGAAAAGGTCTCCTCTGTCGGCCAGCGCTTTGTTGCTGCAATTGGACACATATACCAGGCCTTCTGAGGTGCTGGCGTTGACTAGGCAGGACGTCCTCAAACCTTCCACTAAACACTGCATATACTAGGGCGTAATTTTTGGAAATTCCGAAACTGGATCTTTTCCAAAAACGGGAACTCAAGATGATACGGGATAGGAACTCTGCCCCTCAGCTGCTGAAATGGCTTGTCGCCAGGAAGGCCCGACCTTCAGACCAACTTTTCCCTGACCTAGATCTGGCTACGCATGAAAATCAGTTCAAGAAGGCCCGGGCTGATCTAGGCCTGAATTTGCACTGACACCACATGCTGTCAGACACTCTGGACTCTGGACCATCAATAGACTTCTTGAACCGCAGTCACTCAGCAACTGACATCCAGGCGCGAGGTAGATGGAAATCTATCAAGAGTATCCTTCGATATCAGAAACCCGGACACATGGGTTTTGGAGAGCAAGCCCAATGGACACCAAAAGTGGCTTTTGGCATTTCACTTTCCAAACATGTGTGGGCCTTCTGCTTCGATTTGATGTGACACCTCGACAGCTGAAAACTTTAAAGCTGACGATGTGACCACTACAGCCTAGCCTTCGAAAAGCTACAGCATACAAATAGATACACAAAGCGAATGCAGCCAAAAGATTGGGCCGTCCGTGCAAGTGCACTTCAGGAAATTGAAAGCTTGCGTGATATTCCTTCATTGAACATGTGTTGGCCCCACATGCTCAGTTTCAAGCCGCCTGGTCTCCACACCCACACCGCCCATTGCGGCATTTCACTTTCCAAGCATGTGTGGGCCTTCTGCTTCGATTTGATGTGACACCTCGACAGCTGAAAACTTTAAAGCTGACGATGTGACCACTACAGCTTAGCCTTTGAAAGGCTACAGCATACAAATGGATACACAAAGTGAATGCAGCAGAAAGATTGGGCCGTCCGTGCAAGTGCATTTCAGGAATATCAGTTCCCATGTTTGGTGTTTGAATCCCCTATTTCATAAGAATATGTCGGTAGTTTACCCGCAGTAAATTTGTTAAATCCGTGTTTTTGCTGGTTAGCCTTTTTGGCGGTATAGAATCACGGTTCTTGGTAGTTGAATCGAGTTTTCTGCTTGTGAATTTCCCATTTTCATGATTAAAGAATGAGTTTTTCATCTTTAAACTATGTATATTCCTGTTGTTTTTATACGTTGCCTCAGGTGTCTAATAGCTATAAATAAGTCAAATCCGTTTTTTTTGCATGGCAAAATGGTTCCATCGTGACAATGTCCTTGAGGAGATCGTTGGACCTCTTGGTTCAGTATGCCATGGCCAACGCAGCAGGTGAGGGTCACCCCACTTAAGTGGTAGCCATAGTCACCATAGTTATGATGATCATAGTTACAACATGTAGTTACAACCATAGTTACAACCATAGTTACAATAGTTACAGCCATAGATACAACCATAGCTACAACCATAGTCACTACAGTTACCACCACAGTAACTTGGAGGTTACTTGCGGGGTAACCATTTAAATTAGTGGTTGATCAGCATAGCCTCAACCCATTTATAGATGGGCTAAGCCACGAATCGGGGACTTGAAAGCCAGGGTTACTAATCAGTGTCGATTCGTGGGATGATCCTCGAAGTATGTGACATTCAAAGTACACCTGCTTGGGGAGTGTTCTTACGATCCATGTCTGGTAACATTTTTAATGACTGGGCTTACCCCATAGAAATCGGGAAATCTGTGTAGAACTGGATAAGTTGGGCCCCCTTCGCCAAATTGATTTACAAATAGGTTGACTATGGTGTAGCGTATGGTAGATGAATCTTATACTGGTCATGGTCAACAGTTCGATTAGACCAGTAAACATGGTGATTTAACGGGGCCTTACTGGAGACAAATTGGAGATACAACCAAATATATGGGGATGGGGCAAGAGGGTTGGACTAACCCGTATTGAAGGATGGTCATCAATCCATAGGGATTTCTAACCATTTCAAATATTCCCTTTCAAGGGCTGGATGACCATACCCCATACACCATCTTCTGACCCTGGCACATATGTGAGACTAAAGGTAAATCTGTTGCTGGGGCTTGTACATGTGGGATGACATAGCAGAAAGTTAACCTGGTACCTATTTAAGAATCACCATTACGATGGGATGGGTTAGGGTATGGTTCATAATGTCTAATTAGCTACTTGTGATTTATCAACCATAATAGCCTTATTATATGGATAGGGGGACCTACAATACAAACATAAATTTAAAACCACCATTTTTGGTGGGTTCCCAAATAATGACGGATTTATAATATGCGTTAAATGGCATCATCATTAGTGAACGTGAGGGTGTGATTATATATATACACACTGATTTTGTTTATATAGTACATCATAACATAATTTAATATAATATACCTTGATATTGAATGATTTAATTTAATTCGATTTCAAAGACCCTTTTTGAATATACAATATAAATAATGTGTTTATATAAATATCTGTGTGCGTATTGAACATGAATGTTTAATATGCAATACGTAGTATCTTATTTAGATTGGAAAATGAATAATAACTGTTTGACAATATACAAATATATTTTATATAATACATATTTGATAGAGTATCATGTCTAGAAAATGAATATATATATATATTATACATTTGTTTTGTGTTGTATTTTAGTTATATATATATATATATGATATAGTATTTGTGTTTTAAGTAAATTGGAAAATTATTATATAGTATGTTTTTATTTTTTAGTATATCATCAAATATTCATTTTAGTTTTACATATTGTTTTTACTTCTATCATATTTTTCAGTAGATCATGTGTTTTGTTTTAACGCGTATATATAAACATCATACCTCGTATCTTATTTTTCATATACAAGATATTTTTGAATATGTGTACATATACATGTTTTGATGTATAGTTTCAAAAAATGTTTGAAATCTAACATTTAAACGATATAGTATATAGTATGTATGGTTTATACAATGAAATAAAAAAAATATGATTTAATAGTTTTTTGAATATGTAGTATTCAATATTTTCAATATTTTCTTTACGAACATTTTGAGTATTATATATATTCTCACATGTATAGACAATGTAATGTATATATAGTATATACTCTGTATAATGATAATACCTATTAATTTTTAAGTTTCAACATATTTAATAGATATAAAATAGATCATGTATATTGATATGTTTCGGAAAATCTATTGTATACAACATATATTTTGTATATATACTATATTTAAAAAATGTGTGTATATATAAAAGACAAAATAGTTAACATATGAATATATATATATATGTATATTCAAAAATAATTTTATATATTACGATGATATATAATCTATAACTATACATGTATGAAAGAATATAAAACATGTGTATATATGTGTTTTTCATTAATTTAAGATATATATAGATTTATATATATATATATATATATATATTATATTTGGTATATAGTATTTATTACATATCATATTACATTCAGTATATTCTTTACAACATGTGTTTCATACATCATATTTGCAATATATGTAGTACACAATGCCATAATATGATATGTAATTTTGTTTTTGGTAAATAGATATGACATGTATTATTCAAAGTATATACTCTATATATAGTTGTAGGTGGTTAGTATATTTGTTTGAAGTAGCAACCTCATTTATATATTTTCTTTTGCACGTTTAGAAGTTCAAAATATAGTAAGAAGGAATAAAAAATATAATTTAGTTATAATATAGAATTATACCAAGAAGTTACAAATTTGAAACTATCAAGTATATTTTCTTCTCAGAAACTTAGGGACATGTGATCCGTTTCGAGCGCCAGGAAACGCGCCGGCAGCCAGTTCAGTGGTCGGAGCCGCAAGCGCCACAACCGCCGCAACGCCGGCGGGTGCCACAGCAGCCGAAGCGGCGACGACGGTGATGTTGCGTGCCCTGGCGTCCCTGGGGGTTTCCTACAATGGAGATACCCTAATGTAATTGGATGGTTTATATTGGACAATCCCATTCAAGATGGATGATTTAGGGGTACCCTCATTTTAGGAAAACTCCATATACATATATGTATGCATGCATGCATGTAGGTAGGTATGTAATGTCATGTAATGTCATGTAAAGTCATGTAACGTCATGTAATGTAATGTAATGTAATGTAATGCAATTCAATGTAATGTAATGCAGTGTATTGCATTGCAATGCAATGTCATGTCATGTAATGTAATGTAATGTTATGTATGTAATGTGATGTAATGCAATGTAATGTAATGTAATGGAATGCAATGTAATGTAATGTAATGGAATGCAATGTAATGGAATGCAATGCAATGGAATGAAATGTCATGTCATGTCATGTCATGTCATGTAATGTGTGTATGTATAAACATATATATATATATATTTATATTCGACATATAGTTTGTATAGTTCATCTAGTTTTAACCCCCAAAAATATTTTCAGAACATGAAATCAACTAATCAACACAATTTTAGTAGGATTGTACTTTTCTGAACCATTTTTGGGGTTGGAGGTCTTGATGAAAAAATCAACATCATGGATTTAAAATTTTGCCATGTTAGAAGGTAACCAGACAGGCAGGTAAGTAGGATTCATGTATCAATCGGGATGCAACCATTAATATCATTAATCACTCCTTTAAATTTTGATTCAAAAATTTTGTTATTTGGATGTATTTGGTGACTTTGTTCCCGATAGACCAAACCATAGGGATTGACCCAGCTCAGCTGCGGATGAAACGGTCCAGTAGGGAAGACCCAGTAGATAAACATCTCACGACCCTTTGAACCAGTGACTTTGTTTCTGAAGTTTGATTGCCGGGAGCCTCAGGAAACCTTCCAAACAATTACACACGCGCTATGGTTTGCACCATGATGGACAAGGAGGGTTTCAAGGCGTGCAGTCCAATGTCCAAACTGTTTGACTGAAACCTTGGTGGTTGCTGAGTCATTTTCTTTCAAAATGGAACATCACCCGTGGCAATAGCAACTCAAGATCTTTTTTGGCATTTGCTATCATTGGTGTCTAACTGTTACCAAATCAAGAATCGGGTTTTAGTTGATGACCGCAGAACAGTCGCCAAACTGGGGAAGTTACTCTCAAGCGTTTTGTGGTTTATCATCAAATCGTTTCTGTGGAGTGCTTTATTTTGGTGTATATATCAACCCCATCAAAGATGCCGTTTTTTTTGACACCCAGAATTTATGGGGCACATCTCATCATATCTCATCTAAACATATTAACCATCCTGGAAAATATTAGGCATCTGTTTCTTAAACTTTACGACCGCCCGCTGTGTCCCATCTCCGACGCCAGGGGCACTATGATTTTTTGTACCTTCCGATAGCAACTCAGCGGGATTCGTCAAACTGGGCGACAGAACCCATAGCAGGTGTTGTTGGAGTTGACCTGCGGGGTTGTCAAGTGTGCGTTGTGAAGTGCCCGGGTAAAGAAATCAGAGTTCAACAAGACCTCCATCACTTGAAATTTGAAATTGACGAATCAAGTCTAACTGATTCCCAAATTTGGAAGTGGCAAGTCCACCATATTCCACCCATGATTTTTTTATTTGGCTCAGTGAAAATAGATGGAACCTTTGCGTGCGACATGAGGTCCGGGATCAGACCGGAGATGGCCTTTGAAAGATCGGTCCGACATGAAATCTGGACGTTTTTTAATGACCATCAATATCCATTATTGACCTCATGTCCCTGGAATAGCCCAGGAATGATGATGTTTCTTATAAGGGGTAACTATCCAAAAATAGCCCAGCATTTCAGGTTCGTGAAATATATTAATTTACCCAGACGAAATGTTGATTTGTGAAGTCCACCAGCGAAAAGACGGGCATCCTGTACTGACTGTGCAAGAAACAGATCATTGAATCATGTTCAATCCATGGATATAGCAACTGGTTGGTGGTTTCAACATGGTTTAACTGTTTAACTAATATAAATGTCAACCCAACAAGCAGGTGGTGCCAAGCGACGGTCATATTGTATGGTCTTTCAGAACCAGACAGGGCCCTTGTCGACCCGACAGTACCTAGGATTTCCGGTCCAAAGCGAACCTGGGGTATGCCTTTGTCTCTTGGATCAAGGTGAGGTTGGTTCATGGTTCATGCTTCGGGCCACAATTTTGAAGGAAATCTGTAGTCACTTGGTCATCCTGGAGATAGAAAACGGGCATGTGAAACATCATCACTAAAATCCATATTTTATCTACCTAAGGATGATATATCAGGATAGGAAAACCGTGTTTTTTTGCAGATTTTTTTCGGATGGGCAGTTTTACAGCAGGCTGTTGCCGGCCATGAAGGGATGACCAAAGAAGATTGGGTTTTCTGAAGCACCAAGAACTCACTTAGAAATGTCCTGAGGAAACTTCCATCAAAATAAAGTGTTTCTGAAAATACATAATGGCACATGTCTATATGTTGTTCATTTCATATTTTGTTTCCGCTGTATCTGTAGGGCCTGCAATCTCAATGAAACTCATGGAACAAATTCGTTTCTAATTTCTATATATTTCTATGAAAGTCTATGTCTGGATCGATGGATAGCTGATGATATTTCCTGTATCAACTGGGTTTGTCTGAAACTCTTATACTGGTTGGTACCCCCATATTCAATGTTTTAGCATAGTTTCGCCATCGCTGTACATTTGGAAATGAAATCGGTGGTATACACTATTTTCTGAACACCAAACTATCATACTGGTGGTGATATACCCCATATGTCTGGATCGATGGATAGCTGATGATATTTCCTGCATCAACTGGGTTTGTCTGAAACTCTTATACTGGTACCCCCATATTCAATGTTTTAGCATAGTTTCGCCATCGCTGTACATTTGGAAATGAAATCGGTGGTATACACTATTTTCTGACACACCAAACTACCATACTGTTGGTGATATACCCCATCCCATATCATCTATACCCATTGTATATCCATGTATTGATTGTTAAATCCCCATATCCCCGAATCCAAGCGCAAGGTTAATTTGGTCAGCGAAGCGGATGTTCAATCCTTTTGGAAGGTGCCGCCAGACTTTGACACCACAAGTGTCACAAGTGGTGACGAGACAGCGGAGACTTTGTAATCGAACTGAACTGTTCCTCCTGGAACTCTTTGGAACAAAAACATGCAACACATTTTATGAATGAGTTTGGATCAATTTGGATGAACATGCATTTTCATTGATAGAATATGATAAATAGAGTAGTTACTTCTGGTTTCACAACAATATCTGTGTGGAGCCGGGTGCAAGGTGAATTCTTCGTGAATACCACCCAAAGGTTGTAGATGGTAAACTGCCATAAACCCAAATGGGATGCAAAATGACCCCCAAGAACTGGGATATGGCAGGAATATGGCAGCTTTACCACATGGCACAACAGTGACACCGAAGCTCGCTTCGGAGCCAGGTCTTTGATGGATACACCAGATGGGTGCTGCCAAGTGCCAAGGCTTCGGGTTATGTTGATAGGAAAAGCAACGCTTTCCCTCCTGTTTCATGATCTCTCCTGTTTCATCCAACATGGCAATGGGAATTGCCAGAACTAAATGGGCATCTATGTACACCATATATATATACACGTATATATGTATATTATGTATATATATATACATATATATGGATATTATATGTATACATATATAAATGTATATGTATATTTATATATATATGCATGGGAAAATCATGGAACATCATCCAGACATGGAAAGTCGTCCAGAAAACGCCATGTTTGATGACACCAGAGGGTATGAATCGGGGTGTGTTTCGGTCGCTGCGCATGTACTGCACGCGCAAATCTTGGCTTTGTGTTGCAGGTATCGAAGATTTGCCTTGATACGACTGGTGATTTGCTCTGTTTGGCTATTAACCTGGCAATGAAAAATACCCATTTACAGACGATTTTCCAACCAGAACCCCTCACTTAAGTTGCATGTTTGCTTACCAGAAGGGTTTTCCGGTCTCTATAACCCTTGGTCGGGCAGATTAGCACATTGCTTTTTGAGCGTAAGTGGTGGGACAAAATACCACCCCCTTTCTCTCGCAGGGTACGTCGGATTGGCGATAGTATGACTTTGAACTGGTACTTGACTGAACGACCAATTTTGTCATGAGTCATGAGGATATATATATATACATAACTTGTTTTATCAATACAGTTTACATACATTATATATATATATATCAAGATAGACAATTGTGTGGCTGTCTTGCGGTCTTCCGAACCTGCACTTCCATCCCGCACAGGTTTGCAGTGTCAGTTGGAGCGGTCCACATCAGGGTCAACAAGCACACGTGGATCGATACAAGCACCTCGCCACTACATCCGGAGTCATGTGCAGGATGACCTGTCGATTTTGCGTATTTTCGGCATATGTGTCATTTATCATGAAATCGGTTTGCGTGATAGCCATTGTGGAACAGATTCTTAGGTGAAACAAGATGGAGCAACACATGATTTTCAATTGTGGCACCTCTAAGGGATAGCCCCATCATGCACAGCAGCGTTCCGGACGAGTTCAAACCGGTGATCTTTGCTGCAGGCCGTGCAGAGTGTCCAATTGGTGTTGGTAATCTTTTTTTGGGGCAGGTGCACTTCAAATACTGAATTTTGCTCCATTTGAAGATGATTCTGGAACTTTAAAATGGAGATAGGGATTGTGCCAGTGAAAAAGCCATCACCTGTCCCAGATTTCTTTTGTTTGGGGATCTTTAAGGGGGGGGTTGAAGGTCTAATCAAGGTATGAAGTGGCATTCCCCAAATCGATAGAAGTGTTGTTTTGTGCAGTAGGAATCGTGGTAATCGTGGCACTTCTGTTCTTGAAGGTCCTGAGACTGTTGTGGCAGTCAGATCCGTTGAACAAGTCTTGCGCGAGTCGCCTGATCCTGGTCGAAAGTTGGATTAGATTCGCCACAAACAACTCATATTTTTTTTGTGATGTTGCTATGATATTAACTCATTTCTATGTGATGTTGCTGTGATGTTGCCAAAAACCGGGCTATACCATCTTAATCCATGTGGTTTTATCCATGTTTTTTTCTTACTAGATTCCTGATGGGATGACTTGTGAAACTTCAAACCACGAGCATGTGGATAGTAAAATTACAGTTTAGTTTAAAATACCATTTGTTGATTTGACGCAATACAAATACAAATACAGAAATACAGAAATACAGAAATACAGAAATACAATGCAATACAATATGTTCTGTGAATGTTTAAAACAAATTATGAATATTGAACGTCGTGAAATAACTACCCTCCTGTAAAATTGGCACAGATGTGGAAAACTCACCATTCGTCGATCATTTTCCGAAGCGCAAAATATATGGGTTTTCCACAGTTTGCCACATCTGAACGTTTACCCTAGGGTAAACTAACATAGCTATTGAAAATGGCCATTGAAATAGTGGATTTACCCATTAAAAATGGTGATTTTCCATAGCTATGTTAGTTTACCAGAGGGTACCCTAGGGTAATCACCATGAAACACCCATCTTTTCTGTTTCGCCAAATCCATCTCCATGTTCGGAGGCAGTGGCGAGCGGCAGGCTTTCCCTCCTCCCTCCAAGAAGCTGCGTGCTCCCCGACGCCGTCCTGGTCAAGGACATGGCGCCTCGGGACACCAAGCGTTTTTTGGGGATCATGGGGGTCATGGGGACTTTTCATGGGAAGGTTCGGCTTAAAAATTCACTGGTGTCCTTCTGACTTGCCTTGCCCCGCACTGGATGTTTTGGGGAAGTTGTGAATGAATGTGTTGGAAGTTGTGAATGAATGTTTTGGAGGTGTGGTTTGAACTTTCAAGCGAGAGATTGGAAGTGTTCCTCTTTTTTAGAATGTCAGGATGTGAAGGCAACTTCATTGCATAGTAGGCCTGTTGAATAATAACCCAGTGGTTTTGAATGAGGTTTCAAGTATTTCTTGTTCTATCCGAATCCATCAGGGGTTATGATCCCTAAAGAGCGATTTCACCAGTAACCCCAAAGCAATTTCACCAGGACGGGCGGGAAGTTCAACGATAGTTTTCATGCTCGTCTACCATCATGGAAAACGAAGAAAATTGCATGTTTGATGGGAAGGTAATTTCAAAACATTCAAAACTATCAATGCGCAAATGAATTGATTACCCACGAGGGATGTTCCCCGATTTTTGCCTGGAACTGATATCCAAAGGTAAGACTATTTCAACATGTTTACCAAAAAAAAAACGGTTGGTTTTGGATTTTGGCATCCACAATGTTTGGGATATGAGAATCAGAAAGAAATATGCCCCCTTGCCACACTTTGAGGCAAACATGCCTTCCAAAAAATCGAGCGTTTCCACGTTCAGCCTGGACATGTTTCCATCTCGACCTCAGTTGTTGAATTGGGTTGAAAGCACCAAACAGTATGTATACTATAGTGCAGTGAGGCGAGGTATAGTATTAGTATAAGTATATACAGTATAGCAAACATAGCATAATTAGTGTTAGTATGTGTTAGTATATATTGGTATGTGTACGGGGATGAGTATGAGTATTAGTATGTATGTAACATATGAGGCATTTTTTTCGCATCCAAACGTGTTGCGTTTGTTTTTTTGTAAACTCAGTAAACCTGAAAATCATCGGCACCTGACTTGACCAAGGAAATGATTCCAAGCCAAGCTGAGCACGCGCACCTGGGGTGAAAACCCCACGAAGGTGAACTTTTGTTGCCTCCCGGCGAGGTTCAGACACAGAAGCGGCCGCGGTTTTTTTCGGCTTTTCCTCAAAGCATCTGTTGTGGACTTTGAAGAGATCTAGTTGGCGATATGAAAAGTTCACAACTAGATCTCTAGAGCCAACATGAGCCAACTAGATATCATAAAATTTCTACAAAGATCTCATCTCATATTGCAACGCGTTGGAATTGATATGAGCGCTTTGTAGCTTGCATCCCCACGAGAAAAAATAAATATTTGACCACAAATGACGGATCTTTTTCAGCTGAAACCAACCACAAATGGTATCTGTAGTGCGACTATCAGGTCTCTGGCCTCTGGGAAACTACAAAACCACGCTTGCAGCGATTCCTGCTGGACATGAAACAGTGTGATGATCCAAAATCTACTTCACAGGATTTAGGAACAAGGAATCAGGATACAAAGATTGACAAAGAACATTAATGCATTACAATATGTCACAATATGTACCAATAGAATGATAGGCTAATATAGGTGTTCACACATTGTAAACACTATGTGAATTGAGGATTGAGAAGAATTTATTGAGAGATAGATCAGATTGCTGAGCAGTCATTTCTTTTAAACATACTGTTGCGATACGTTTCACCAGCTCTTGTTTGTCACCACCTGGGTTTCAGATCCACCAAAAACCTGGGATCATGATCCACTAACATCAAGCCATCAGGCCCTCAGGCCAGGGCCATCCTGATCATGCCCCTACTATTTTTCGAATGAATTTAGGCCCAACAAAAACAATGGGCCTAAATTTTGTATAACGGGATGCCCTAAAATTTCGTATTTCAGAACATTTCAGATCTATGGTTAATGGTGATTAATAGTGAATTAATGGTGATGAATGGTGGTTATTAATGGCTGTATTCGATGAACATTTCTTGGATCCAAGTCCATCACCATGGATTTTCAGGGTGAAATGCTGGGGAATCGGAGCTGAAGAGAGAAACTGTCCTTAAAGTTTCCCCTTAGTTGGGGAGCCACAACTGGAGAAACGAGTTGAGTTTCCCATCCCCATTATATACATATATATATATATATAGTATCATTATATAGTATCATTATTATATAGTATCATTATTATATAGTATCATTATTATAGTAAAATATAGTCACACATCTATAGAAACGATACATGCCTTTAGTATATAGATTACAGATGATTACAGTATAAACATCCATGTACATCCATGCGCGCCATTTTCTGACATCGTCACAGTAGATGTGGGCTTGATCTCATCTCCAAGAATTTGCGGATACAGGGTCTATGGCCATTGTAATGGGAAACATGATGAAACATGATATGAATATATATACATATATATATATATGAATCATAACCAATTTCCAGTAGCCTAATTCCAGACAAAGCGCTGTTTTTTTGCCTTCTGTAGTCCCCAGCTATACCCACCATCCCAGATATTCAGTGGTGTTTTCATGTTTTTCCCTACGCTACGCAGTGGCTTCTGGGTCGAACTGGGAGAGCTCAAATTTACGCATTTTTTTTTTCCGACTTGGCTGTGGCCTGAGGGCCTGAGTTGACACAACATCAAGGCATATCACGGCCAAGGTAACATGATCATGCGGTCAAGTCTTGCAGAGGACGGCTGATGTTTTGTTTTGTGTTTTTTTTTTGGGGGGGAGCTTTCCTGTTTAGGCAGCTAGCAGCTTCAATGAAAAAGGGTACCAGTACGAGCTGCATAGCGCATCGAATTTTAACAATGTTTGACCCGGTATCAACCAATTTGTTAGGGAGATTCATATTATGGATTCCCCATGATAGTCATGTTCTTTTCGGGCTACACAGCCACGAGACCCAAGTCGGCAGAGTGACTGCACATGGTCGCTTTCTGCAGAGTTCGGTCTTCGGTCCAGCTAGGGCTAGGAACCCCCGGGCATTTGGTCGATCACCTGTGGTGCTGTGCTCTGGGAGGTTTTGACTTCAACGTAACGTTCATTGAAGCAGATTTCAATACCAGACATCATTGTTTTTTTGCGGTGCGATTCATTTTATTCGTCCCTTTGTAGGAAGATATGACCCAGTTCGATGAACTAATGACCTTCCCTCAACGGCCTGATGGAGATGGGTGATTTTCAGGTGTTGCTTCACTGACAAACTCCGCAATAGATTAATCATGATGAGTGCGGGGAATCATCCAAAGAAATATGCAAACATATTATGGTGTATTTAACGCGGATTGCACTTTACTCAGTTTACTAATCATAATCCACTTAATTACACTCCAGAAATGTCCAGTACTAATCCCCAATCACTATCGTTTCTTAGGATTATACAACAACAGTTCCAGGGCGAAGAATCAAAAAAACTCAAATTCAGAGCTTGCAGAGAAGTACGTGATACAAGCCAGCCTTAAAATTGAGAAGTCTTGGACCCTCTGGTGCTTGAATTTGCACTGACACAGTCGCAAAGATATGGAGGGGTGACCACCCTTAACAAAGGGCCAGGTCCCGTTTGGAACGCGGCAGTTTAATGAGTTGACCTTTGGCTTTCAGTGATGGCTCTTGTTTTCGGGGGACCCATTTGGAGACTAAGCGACGCGCGTTCAAAAACCGCGTCCTCATGCAATTCGTGCATAGGAAGGATGTACAGACTTCCAAAGATCGGGCACGATCGGGTCAACAGCGACTGCTGAAGCTTTTTCTGCGCACGTTCACAGATGGTTTACAGACTCCTGCACTAGACACAGATCATGTTCAGCTGCTGGATTTGAACATTTCCCTGGAAAAATGGGTCAACACCTATCACCGACCATCCGGGGGGCATCCGGGTGCCATATCGATCAGTGCGTCGCATCTCGTCTGTCTCGATGTGCACCTTTCGAATACGCCGGGCTCACTGCAGGCTAGTGCTCTGGGAAATGATTGGAAACATCCACCCATAATGTTCGTCAATGTTAGTAAAGCAATCTTAAGAATGAATCAATTTTTATCTGGTTGGTGGTTTCAAACATGGCTTTTATTTTCCATAATGTATGGGATAATCCTTCCCATTGACGAACTCATATTTTTCAAGATGGTTATTGCACCACCAACCACTCATGGATTTATGATAGTGCTTTACTATGCACTTTATTAACACACCATTTGCTTATTCACTTTGGTGGGTCAATCCCTCCGAAATGTTGGTTTCGTCAGGTTTTTTTTTGCTCCATCTTTGGGACCATCCAAGGGGTCCAACCCAAAAAGGAGGACAGCATGGCCCAACGTAGGTGAAGACTCAACCGGAGGAACAGGCGTGGCCCAAAGTCTGAAAAACATGTACCCCCAAAAATATGATATATATATATAGTTTATATATTAGTTATATATATATATACATTAGTTATATATATATACATTAGTTATATATATATATATAGTTTATATATTAGTTATATATACATTAGTTATATATATATAGTTTATATATTAGTTATATATATAGTTTATATAT
>Ga0126342_10004561_pt1 | contig 23742 bp, 18 predicted proteins | sample Cyp1metagenome_FD_92528 | JGI IMG/M metagenome (GOLD analysis project Ga0126342, IMG submission 92528) | Coral microbial communities from Lord Howe Island, Old Settlement Bay, Australia - Cyphastrea 1 metagenome | ecosystem: Host-associated > Invertebrates > Cnidaria > Coral ...
CAAATCAGGTCGCTGCCCAGGCGCAGCCTTTTTGCTAGATTCGAACTGTGCACAGCTGCGATGTGCAAGGAAAGTGAGACATGCCAAGTGCCAAAAACATGCACCAAACTGCCACACTCACAGGCAAATCATCCAACTGGAGGTCACACTTTGTGCCATGAACAGGGGAACCTACATGTTCTGCCTTTGGATCAGCCAAGCATCGTCCAACTATGAGGAATGCCTGATGCAGCTGTTTTGCAGGCAGCTTTCAACCATTGAACAGCAACAAATTAGAGTGATGGATAATAACGGAGTAATAATGTGCAATAATGTGTAACAATTCCGTAAACCCAATGCCATGAGCTATTCCCCAACAACTTCCCAATTTAATGGCCAGTTTTTACACAATCCGGTTCATGGCATTGGGTTTACCACATTGGTGTCAACCGGCCGCACCTTCAGGTGTTGGTTCGTGGCGGCATCCAGAGCTTCTGAATGCTGTGCCAGGACGCACCAGGGGCAGCATAACGCATAGATGCCTTGGCCAGAGCATGAAGCGGCATAAAAAATGGGTCGCTGCCAACAGATTTGGGAACCTTCAAAAACCCTTGGGTTCATAGGGTTTACTTCAATTAGAGATGATAGGGATGTACGGATGGGTCAATCTTTGGGATGAACATCTATAACTACCAGCTAATTTTCTTCACCAGGGTATGAGGTTATGACTCATACCTACATGTCACATGTGCATCACTGGAATGGATGAACATTCCCGCTCAGATGACACGTCAAGCTGCAGTTTGCCAAGGGGTCGATGCGACCTGCTCCCATCGCTTTGCGGATGCTGTTATGGAAATAGAGCAGGGTACATGGCAAACAACAAATGCCTCAGTGTCATCATGACGCCACTGGCAGGTCCAAGTGGGGGGTCAACAATGGGGCGCCATTAAGTCCACCTTTGTCGGGTTTTACGGGCCATTAGGGCCTTAAAAAACCATCCATGTATAGATCCATTTAGGGCCCTCGACCCATACCCAAAGTGCTCAACTCTTTTGCCCAGGAGCTGGCGATGGCACCTTGCCAGTAGGCCAACATGCCTGTGGTCACAACAGCTGCTTGGTTTTCTTGGGATGTTCATTGTTCATGGGGATCCATCCTTGATCGGAAGGTTGTATGATCCGCGAGTACCGAACTATCCGGGGGCCAGTGCTGACATGCCCGTATTTTGGGGCCGCATGACCAAAGCAATGTTTCAAACACTGGGCTTTGGCTCCAACACGCAGTACTCAGGGCACTTTTTAGTACGGAACTATCCTTTCTCCCAAATTTGGAGTTCAATATGGTTCAATAATCTTGAGCCAATCCTACTCAAAGTTTTGTCCCCTCTGCACACCTGTCTTCTCCAGCGTCTGAGCATGTCTCGCATGCTCGCAGTAGAAGGACAACATGCAGTTGGGCAGACTGACGTGTTTGCAGATGCACATCGGAGAATCCTCGCTCTAGGATCAGCGGACACTTAGAATTGATTAAAAGTTGTCTTTTTAGGGCCAAAATATCTATTGAGGGAATATTTTGTTCACAAGCTTAGGCTTCAAATGAATTCAAATGAAAGGTGGCACATTTCTTTCTCATAGTAGAAATGAACGATATAGAATATGATGTGAACCCTTTTCCTTGTTGAATCACAATAGTCTAACCATCATTATGATGCTAAGGGTTCCCAGCTTGGTCCACAGAAACGCTTCAGGGAGTTCCGGTCCTCCAGAATTTCCACGCTGCGGTGGCTGGCATGCGGTGCTTCCTTCAGTGCTTCGTAGTGCCTGACCTCACAGTCACAGGAAATCCATTATCTTGGATGGTACAAGCGGAAAAGCAGTGTAAAACCCATGATTTCCTGGACATGTCTTAAACCAAACCATCGAATCCACCACTGGATGGTCCGTACGTCTGTCCAATGCAGAGATCACTCAGCACCAGGCTGTCCAAAAGTAATAGGCCACCAGAAAGGCAAGAGAGCCACAGGCTCGTCGGAAACTTTGCGCTTCAGGCGTCTGCTCCAAACCGGGCGTGGAAAGATGTGCCTCAAACGGCTCAAAGTTTCTGAGAAACAAATACGTGAGCCCGCACTATTTCTTGAGATTGGGATGGTTAAACCCTATGATACCATAGTTGGGGGAATGGGGAGCCATTTGGCCGGCTACGTTGATGTTAGGGCAGCAGGATTTTGACCCATAGCCAGATTGCCGAGGCTCGGGCCGAATGGCTTAAAGACCACAATGGCACCATGCCCTGCCCCTGCATAGTCCACAGATATGTGGAACTCCCCACTGGCCCCACTGGCAGTTGTCTGCTCTTCAGTGGTACTAACAGTAGATAAGTGGGGATTCCCTCCAGAAATTGGGTGACAATAATATAGATATCTGCTCTGGTCATCTTCAGTAGGTTCCCTCCAGAGGATTTGTAGATGACATACAACACGAGTCTGTGTGGAATCAAGAAAAACGCCTAATTTGAGCGATGTTGCTTGCACAAAAACGAAGGCTTCACCCTCCAAAATTTCTGGCAATCTAACTTAAGTGTTAAAGAATCTTGCTTTTGTGCCATTGATACAGTAGATTATGTTCCCTATTTCCCCATCAAAAAATGAGATGTCCCCTATTTCCCCAACTGCCTTCTCGACGGCCAGGAGGAGCAAGAAAGGCACCTCAAACGATGCAACTGCAGTCAGAAAATTCAAGTCAATGGGGATCGTCCCAAATCGTTGATGAAAAAAGACTTGAAACTACCAACCAGTGCAACCAGGGATGTCTTTCGAAGCTAGAGTATTTCAAGCTCGACAAATCCCATCTACCAAATGCCCAGGCACCAAAACCAGGCAGAAGAGCAGCAGTCGGCAAGGCATAGCGCACCGAAACCATTCCGGCATGGCTTTGGAACGCAACTCCCGCGATGGAGCCATTGGCTATCAGTGACCCAAGCTTCAGTGCTGTTGATGCACTTGCCTTGCATATTCTGATGTGCTGTTGTCCTTCCCGTGGCAAATTATCACCGCTACAGATGGCGTGACTTGGTTCAAATGTTGGAAGGTTCTTGAGCGGAGAAACAGCTCTGACACAGCCCAACTCATTGATATGAAAGCTTAGTTGTGAGTCAAAGTGGTACGCCCCAGATCCCCCTAAACCTGCTATGCCGCTATGCCTGGGCCCCACAACTATCGACCTGCCTTCACTGCCGCCAGTGTCTCGTCCAATGGCAATTCCTCCAAAGGGCTAAGCCCAAGCTGGGCCCAGTGACAAATGGCCAACAGGGGGGCAATGAACTATTGGTTTCAAAAAAGACGGAAAAAAAAACGAGTCAAAAAAAACGAGTCTATCAATTTTGGGTCACAATATGTGTGCAGAAGCATGGTACCTCCCAAGTTTTCTGAGGCTGGGTTTGGACTTCAGGATATATTGGTTCGAAAGGACAAATGCAGATATTCTCTTGTAGCTACTTGTGCCAAGTCGCTCGTGGAGTCTAAATGAGCTTACCCAGAATCTATATCCCGGACTCCAAAAAGACATGTATGCCCCACGGAACCCAGCTATTCAAAAAGAAAACCCGGTTTATATAATCTTATATATATATATCATAGGTAAACCATGATATGTAACCTCATGGCAACCCCCATGGTGTTCAGGTTGCACCTCAACACCCATGAGGAAAGGCCCTTCCGCATCGGCGGCCTCGACAGCATCAATCAGAACTGATGGTCCAAGCCCATCACGGGAAAGATTCCAATGACTGATTGGAATTTCATCATTCCAGAGTCGACGGAAAATCTGAAAGGCTTGGATACAATCATTCCCTGTTTACCCTAGGGGATTCCTATGACCGTACCCACCCTTCACTTCGTTTGGTTTGTGAAAAAATGTAGGAGAAGCCCAACAGGTTGGATGGTGAAGAAGCCAACTGATCCGTGTTTCCCAACTGGTCTCCAGTTTTGACCCATAGATATTTATATAAGGGTTTCCCCGCAATTCTGTCAAAGAATCAAGTGGTTCCTGACAATTGTCCGGGAGGGAAAACTTCTGGGACTAAAAAAAATGAAAATTCACCGTCCACTCTCACCGTCCAACTATTATACAGGGGTCCTTCAAAATAGAAACAAAAGTGAATCGTCTTCAAAACAGTAGGGAACATCTGTTCTATATATATATATTATATCCTCTTGCGTCCCTGCAAGCCCAGCGTAAGTAGGTTCCAAGCAAGTAGATCCCAATTAAATAAGTTTCTACAGCTATATAGTAGGATCCAAAATAATTTCTTCCAGAACATGTTAACGTTAGGTCCCAAAAAAATACCCTTTTACTGCAAGTGGAATCCCACTCTTGTTTCAAAACAACAGCTAGGAAATTCTAAGACGGATTCCATCAACAAAAGTGGCGTCCCAATAGAATTCCCATTTCCACACCATGGTTTCATCGCCATTAGCTTTCCCCAACATTCCCATCATAGAAACCCCAAACTTGGTCCATGTTTCCTTCATCTCCCAGTGATGTCCACCTCACCTTGGCTACAGTGTCCTGCACCGTTTGCAGCTTCTCAGCTGCCTCCTTCACCAGCACCTGGGGCGGCCCATGGATTCCATGGATTCCGTGCTTTGGTGGTGAGTTTCCAGAAGTCTGTTGAAACATAGAGATGTGAACCCGTGAAAAGGATTATGTAGAAGAATATCAATACATATATATATATATATATATAATTATATGTATATAAGTATATAAACACAAAGTGTGAAAAGCGGCAAAAATAAGAGCATCCAATTACGAAACCATATGAAGATGCAAGCCACAAAATCGGAAATAAGGAACAAGAAACAAACACCGCCACAAATGTCGGCAAAGTTGTGGTTTTTGCTGTGCCCATGACCCAGCCATGACCCTGGAGTTCCCATGGTACAGCACAGGTAGCCGGCCTCCAAGCCCACTTTCTCGGTGGCTTCCTTCTGCGAGTTTTTCAGGTTCGCTAAGCGCTGCACGGACTGCCTGGCCGAAGTGACCAAACCTCATAACAAGCCACCGTTGGCAATGTTGGAATGTCTCTGGTCTATACATATATATTATATACACACGTATGTATATATATATATACATGTATACATACATATACAATCATATCCATTACATGTCTCACACGTCTCTGTACCAAATGTACTGTCTGAATCCTCGTTTGGCACAGAAATGCCTTGCTCTTTCCTCCATCTTTGCCAACTCCTCTTTGGCTAAGCCTGGCTGAGATCAACGCTAAAGTCAAGAGGCAAGCCCCGCGATCAGGAAAACATCTACCATTTGCTTGATTGAACCCAACTGTCTCTGGGAAAACCATGGTTTCTATCAGTACCATGCCAAAAAACATGTGATTTAAGTGTCCCCCTCAACTACACTCTGGTAAACAAACATGGCTTGCTGGAAAAATCACCACTTAGTTCGATGATTTTCCTATTGGAATGCCCATTAAAAAACAAAAACAAAAAAAAATGTTTGGGATCTCCCATTGCTGGCCACGTTTGATGACGCCCGAAGGGTAACCATATCATATCACATATTGTTGGTTAAAATCCGAAAAAAAATCTCCCCATGAAAATATCCGATTGATATCTGAAAAAAAAAAAACTATTGCTAACCATCAATATCCCGTTAACTCTTGAATCTCTCCCCATTTCACCACCATTTTTCTTGGTCGGCACCGGGGCACCGGCCTACGGCCGACTTCTTTTTGGCCTCGATGAAACGCAGCACAGAGTGCACGTGCTCACCGGCCTGGGCAAACAGCCAATCCCAGGTCACCGACATGGCTGGGGACAAGTTAATGATGGTTAATAATGGTTAATGATGGTTAATAATGGGTTTTTTAACTAATCCCAGGTTAATAAATGTTAATAATACTTCAAAACTAGTTGATGATGGTTAATAATGGTTAAGGATACATCACTCAAACATGGCTTGCTGGAAAATCGATCATCTATAGGTGATTTTCCCTGCGAACTAAAACTCCATTTAGTTCGGGTTTTTTTAGAGAATATGATATATCCAGAGAACCGTGAAAATCCAAGATCACCCAGATCACCTGGTTGGTAACAATTGGATCTGCAGACACAGGGGACTGATGGCCCGCCTAACATCTTTTCACCACAGTTACTGACCAGTTCCTCAACATTTGGATGAGCATCCGAGTAGCTGCCGCCCAGTTAGGTGATCTGACACAAGATCTGCTCCTGCTCTATTCCCTGGCACTAAAGCTTCCCACCTTGGCAACAGCTTGTTGCGCCTGCACCATCAGCTCCTGGCAGCTAATCATAGCCAGCTATGAGCACATTGTAATCATTGCAAAATGTCCCCTCAACTTCTTGGTAATTGTTAGATCTTTGTTACAACCGTTTTATAACATCGTTTAACGTCTTGGCCTCCTGAAACTACTGGAAATGACCATTTGGGTTTTATATACTGTCCGCATTCAGGGGAGTGTGCATGTGTATAAGTATGTTTTGTCACAATCCCTTACAATCCCTTCCCCCTTTTTGACATGAAATACTCCAATCGAAACCTACTGGACAATATTGGATCTTGTTTTTTGGCCTTCCAAAATTAGCCCAAGGGCATCCGATATGGTGGATGGGATGATCTCCATTTAAAAAAAACGCTGTTTTTGTACTGAAAAACCATCTTTACAACATGGATCCCCCAAAACCACTGTTTTATCATGCAGACGTCCTGGAACCGTGCCAAGATGAAGCAAACGAAGCTCCGCTGCGAATGGAAGCAGATTGAAAACAGCTAACTGATGGAATCAATTGGTTGTACGAATTGTTTGAATTAGCTCTGACCTATTTCACTATGGCATTTCAAGTTCAACTAGCCAGAGGCCCTGGGGCTTATCACCATGATTATACCCATCAACAAAAATGATTAACCAATAATAACCATTGTTGGCCCTATCAGCCACTGTTAACCATTAACATAACATGGTTGCCCATTAATGCTCAAAAGGCCTAGATAATCATATTGGTTCTAACCCGATATCATAATATCACAATATCATATAGCCAATATTAACCATTATTAACCATTGTTGGTACCCATTCATAACCATCAGATTAACCATTAAGAATGGCTATATGGTCCATGGTATATTATATAATTACATTATTAACCATCAGACATGTTGATATGTTATACTATATTCATAAGCCATTCATATCAATGGTCATTTCAGGAACCTAAATTGGAGGTACCTACCACAAAAAAATCTGGGAATATAGCCCCAAAAGGCCAGAAATATGGTACTAACGTACCTCCATTTTAGGATCCTGAAATTCCCATTGAAAAGTGGATGGTGTAACATGAAGAATGATGATTTTGTGGTAAACCCAACAATATACCAGATATACAATGATCATAACCCATGGTTTTTTTAACCCCAAGCTATCTGCAGCCACCCCCAAAAACCCCCAAGAACGACGCCTTAGAGGCTCCCTCTTCGCTGGTCAACATCTGTGTCGCCTCTTCAGCGCGATCCACGTCCACCTGGAACCACAAACCGGTGAAAAATGCATGGAAATCGAATGATGGGGAAAAACCATGGTTAATGAATGTTAATAATACTTAGTAATACTTAATAATACATAATAATAACAATAATAAGAGGGGACAAGCATGATTAATACTTAATGCTGTGTATTGATGGATTGACCCGGTCATTGGGAAGTCATCTGTCATGGGATTTTCATGGGAAAATCATCGAAGTAAATGGGAAATCCCTGAAGCGTTTATAGGAAATCCTTGGAAAATCATCGAACTGCAACTAACTGGGGATATGTCATGGGATAATATAAGATACCACTAACCAATAATCAAACATGGGTTGCTGGAAAGCCCTTGAACTGTATTTTTATACCTGGGGAAATCATCTATAAATGGTGGTTTTCCATTGCCATGTTTGTTGTTAGAATAAACATGTTCTTTGGCCACACAGAGGTGTAAAATGTAAAACGAACTGTAAATATTCGTCAAAAAAAGTATTGGGTAACATTGTATCCCTGTGTGTGTGTCACTACATGCATTGTAATGTATATATATTATAATCATTGTACAATATTATACAATTAGACCCTCCAAAGTATCGTCCTGTTCATTGTCAGCCCAGAGATATTCCATATATGGCAGAATTGAATACTTAATCTCTACCAACCGAAAATGTTCGGGGAAGGTTCCCCCCTACTCAACCCTTGATTTACAATGAGGTTGCAGCAAGGTCGTTATGTCACTATAATTATCCCTGGGAGATGTACATATAGACAAATAGATGGATATATAGCCAGAGTTGGAGGAAGCAGCCAAAAAAAAGAGGTACGTTTTCAACGCAGCCAAAAAAAAAAGAGGTACGTTTTCAACATGTCCTGGCGGGCATCAGGCTCGACTGTGACCACAACTTCAACCATCTCTCCATCTATAGCTCAGAAATGCTCAGAAAATCCCCAAAAAAAAATTAGCCGCAGTTCATTTTTCACCTTCTGATTTCGTGAAATCAGAGAAAGTTGCTTCTGTCGGTGACCAACCCCCCCCAAAAAAAAAGGTGGCCAAAAACCATTTGACCAGGCCTCGGCTGGCGACAGCTTTTCGAGCACCTCCTGCATCATCTTTTGAGCAGCGGTGCGCTGCACAAACTCCTGCGACGTGACGATGGTTACACACCGAAAATGGGGATGGGTTGAATCCCAGAAAAATGGTGATGTTGGGGATGGTTTATCATTGGGTTTACTACACTAATGGGAAAATGCTGCGAAAATGGGGATTGAATAAGATCTACCTGGGAAGGAAACCACCCGCCCCCCACACAAATCGGATGTGAAACAATAGAGTTAGGGGGATGTTCAGCAAGAGACAATGAGGATTTCAGTAACAACGATAAACAGAAAAATGAGAGGCAAAATGTGCTAGCCCTTTGGGAGTTGGCTATCATTTTCATTTTGGGTGATGAAAGCCCGATTCCTGTTGATTCACATCTCCAAATCTATTGTGTCCATTCATAATCAAATTGAGATCCTATGTCATCAGCAGAAATAAGAATTGCACCAACAGATTTGAGGGTTGCATACACCTTAAAATTGTTGGTTTACTTATTTCTAAATTGTGTGGGATGTAAAGCCAGGATTTGCGGAGGAGTCAACGCCTATGGAACATGAGAATCAGTTTTGTTTTATGCACAATCCCTGCGTTACAAGCGTAAACCACACGGATGTACAACACAAGGCTTATGTGTCCTTTTCCAAAGAAAAGTTATGATGTTAAATCATGCAAAATAGGCAAGTACAAGGACCATAATCCGCTCTATTGGGGGTACCCTATTTTAAAAAAATGGCGCACCCCAACAAGACCCCCAGCAACGCCTGTCGCACATTCTTCAAGGGGCTCAGCTTCCCCTGGGCCTTACCAACAGACATAATGTCATGAGGATAGTTGGGTTGTTGAATTCATCAAGAATCCGAATCAATCTATATATCCAAACAGTAATAATAAGAGTCAAAATGTCGTAATGGTAGCTGGTAGTTGTTGTGATTGATTTTTTTACATATAATTAATCCAAATACTAATACTAATAGTCATGAGTCATGACCATCATTCTAGCAAATGACTGTATTAGCAACAGTAGTCCTAGTGAAACTACCGCGTTGTGTCCCATGCGGCTCTTGCAGTTTAGACCGCTGCTTTTGAAGATTGCAAAGTCTTCAACGGAAGTTCTGAGTCTCAAAATGTCCCTCTTCCTTCTATCAGAAACTAGAAAACGTCAATCTCACAAGCTCAAGACTCAAGACTATCAAAATAGGTCACTCATCACTTCACCACATGTTCATGTCGAATTCCCCGCTTCAACGAGTTTGTTTCATGGCTGTTGGTTTCTGAAGATCTGCCTCCTGAAGTTGCTGCTGCAGTTGGCCCAGCTCTTGAATTGCCTGGCCGCATGGCGGTCGTCCCACGTGGGGATATGGGTCACACTTGGGTCCCCCAAGTTGAAATAGATGCTGAATCAAAAGGGAAAAAGGGATCAAAAAAAAAGTGATCAGGGCGCCTTAGCTTTCACCTTCTCGCTCTCGTAGCGCCTCAGTTTTGGGATGGCTTTGTGGAGGGCAGCTAGCGAGCATAGATATCTTGATTGGCAAACCAGTTGCGGCCTGCCTGCATACAAGTTTGCAAGCTATATCTACAATCATGACCTACATAGCTACATTGTCAATTCTCTCCCCGTCATCGTGCTTGTGCCCACACTTTGACACCAGAATAGGACAAAGATGGTCTCACCAGGATTTGAGCAAACCTTCAGAGTCGTACATGCAACTTGGATGGGTTTCTCATACAAGATTTGCTTGTTGCTGGCGTCAACCCATCCCAAATAAATCGATTGAGCTTACCCTCCAAGTGCGTATGGAAAATCGAAACTTCTAGAAAAACGCTAAGTTCAAACATACTACCAACAGTCTACCAATCTACCAACCAGTTCCACTTCTTTCTTGATCCCAAGGAGACAGGCCCGTCCCTCTGCCTTGGTTCTTTTTGGCAATCCTTCTAAGGCTGTACAGAATGCTTTGATCAGAAGGAACCAAGCTTCATGTTGCCATGAAATGGCTAAGACTGCTAAGACTGTACAAGCGGTCAAAATCAAGCCTACTCATCATTCATCGTTTAAACATGTTTAAACCATTGCGATTTGCCAGTCGTTCAAGCATTTCAAGCTATCACAGACTCATCTTGGATGGTGCGAAATGTCAGAGATGTCCTCCGGCCTCGCGGAAGGTGTTTGCCACGATACAACAGATTGGGTGCCGAGGTGATACTGTGCTGCCACAGCCATCGTGCTTCACCCTGCATCACCAATACGGACCTGGGTTCCAACAACAGCGCCCTGACCTCGTGGGTGCGGATGCATTTGAAATCCATCACCACAGGTTCCAGCAGGGAGATTCCCAACACCAGCTCACCAAAGAATTCACGATCGCGATGTGGTTTGATGCCTGTGAGTGTATGGGATTCAAAATCCAATCCCATCAGCAATTGAGACCCAGAACTGTTTGTCGTTTTAAAGTTTAAAGAGAGCAACATGAAATACTGAGTTGATAAACCATCCAACTTTCTCCAACTTTCGGCTCTACCATTTTCCCCATATTTTCGTCAAACAAGCACCTTGTCCTCCCACATAATCGTTGACGATGCACTGCTGAAACTCCATTGCCGGCATGTGGCCTTGCTTCTCCAAGCGCGTCAGCGGCGTCAAGGCGGCCTGCGGCATCCTGTCCCTTGGCGAAGGAAGCCGCAGTAAGGCCTTGGAATGGCGGTTTCGCCAATGGAAGCCATAGCCAAACTGCTGGGTGCGCCTGGATTTATTCTCACCATCCCAGGGCTTGTTGTCGACCTCCGCCAGCAGTGCTTGCTCCTCATCCACAGTGAGGAAGTCTTTCAGATAGGTCAATCCCGGAATCAGTTCCGTCTGTTCAGCGCTCAAAGTATACTTTGCTGTCACGTATCCAAAGGATGTGGCAGTCAGGGATGCATCCATTTTCAGGGCTTGGGCCTGGGTGATGCCAAAAGGAATCACATTGGAAGCTGCAGCCGCTTCCAAAGTATCTGCCTTGGCGACCCTGGCACCATGAAACTTACTTTTGGAAGACCAAAACAGGTGGCAGGGAAGGCACCACGCACTGATATCCGCACAGGATTTCATGGCTGTTGATGTCTCAGGGTGCACACTACCGGTCACGTCCAAGAAAATAGTAGCTCACAAGGGACCCGAAAAATCTGGGAGTCAAGAGGAAAAAACCATGTTTGCCACACCAGTCATGCTGTGTCTTGGTCCTACTGTACCATGCAAGGGGCCGTCGCTCAATCGCACATGCCCACAGTGGCTGCCCTTCTTGAGCATCTTACAACGGTAGGAGGGGACACAAATGAAAAGCAAAGCTGATTTTCGGACATTCATATAGAATGTGTATTTTTTGGGACTTGACATACCCATGTCAGTGAATGGGATGGATCATCTCCCACAAACCAGGACCTGGACGCCAAGAAATATGAGCCCCTGCAAAGGCTAGCAGACCAGCGCTGTCCCCAGGTTGAATGTTTCCAAAGGGATAAGCTGAACAAGCAAAAATGTTTGATGCATGTTTAGATTGTCTCAAAACCCAGCTGCAAAACTCAGCTCTCAGGGTCTGATTGAAACCACTGGGTCTCCAGCCTCGCAGCAGCTTGCTTGGCGTTTAGAAAAATTCGGGCTTCGCCCATAGCCTTCTGCGCTTCTTGCACTGCCTGCTCAGTAGCCCCCACTGCCTGAGCGCACGACTTCTAGCATGTTCTGGCGTGCTGTTCATGGAAATATGTGGAAAATTATGGAAATGTGGCAAACTAGGCTTTTGCCATGTGGATATATTGAGAATTGCTGAGAACGTTGAAGTCAAGCCTGAAAATGTCCGTCCAAGACAAAACTTGCCAGGCGGAGTTGTTGAACTGGTTTGCTCGCTTGATTACTCTTGAGATATCTCCTTCTTTTGCTGCGTGACTCTAAAGAAAAGAGCCGATGATGAGAGGTTCGTAGGAGTAGACCTCTTTGTCAGAGCCTCAAAATCAAACTTGAAGGAGTACATACCGAAGCTACAAGTCCGATCCTGGATGTACCCTCTGGTAATTTAACATAGCTATGGAAAATCACCATTTTTAATGGGAAGATAAATCCACTATTTCAATGGCCATTTTCAATAGCTACGTTAGTCATTACCAGAGGCTACTCCTATGATTTGCCTCAGTAAGAGGGGAAAAACCCACAGCATGACACCATCCCCTCCCATCCGCCTGTCGAACTTCATCCAGATCATCACCCCCTGCTGCGATCATCTCAGAGGTAATGACAGCCTTCTCTACCGCATCCTGCGGTTGGATGAGGGGCCGCAGTCGGCCACAGTCAGAGATTTTGTGGTTTGGGGCAGGCCAACCATCCATTGGGGGAGTTCAACCAGCTGGAGTTTCGGTGTTCTTCAAGAAACGAGCATGGGAAAATGAGCAACCAATGGAAATGAGGTTAGAACATACGAATGACTGGGTGGTGACCTAGGAAGTGTTTGGGATTGCAATTCTTGTAGACACATGAAGAAATAGCTGCGGGTTCCTGTTGCTGCTTATTAATTGCTCGTAGATAGCTGTTTTATTGCCAACCTGAGGCTAATTCATCACTGCTTCCTGATTGGTGCTTGCAACACTTACTCCAATCATCAAAGTGTTGCCACGCCTCCGCTGCATTTGCCTTGCTCACGGCTTCTGGCAAGATCTGCGCGGAACAAGGCATCAGGATAGGGTCCCAAATGTGGATGGTGAATTACCACCAAATTCCCAGAATGCCACAGAACTCAAGCCTCCTGGAACACAGTCATGTCGCGCTCTTCCAGCGCTTTCTGTTTCTCGGACTGCTCGGCCTACACAGCGAAGTGGTGTCTGACTTACCACCTGGGTATCCTGGGTATGGGTCAGATCTAGGGTAGGTACTTTTCTGGACCCAGAAATTGGATCATGTCTAGTATGAAGCTATCCCTTTCAAGGTCCAATCCAACCATTTTGACCCGTACCAGTGCCATGGTCAAAACGACCAAATTCATGGAATGTGGCCATCTCAGGACCATTTTCATGGGATGTACCCATGATTTTTTAAACCTCTAATTGATGCGCTTTCAACCGGCCCTTCCAGGTCCTGGCACCCCTGGCACCTTCTGCTTGGAGCTTCTGACCTTCCCAAGCTCCACATTGATGGCACTCATGAGCGCCTGTCACAGGAGATGGGATCCTGGCTTCATATTATGTATATAACACGTAAAGGTATTTGTAACATGTTATTTATTTTTTGATCTATGTATGTATTTATGTGTTTTTATTCACGTGTTTTTATTTATGTACTTTTGATGTATTTCTCTATGTATTTATTCATCTATTTATTTATGCGTGTGTGTGTGTATGTATAAGGATATATGTTGTACTATCGTAATATGTAGTTGATTGTAGATGTACATTCAAGCGAAGCCGTCGTAGACCCAAAGAAAAGAAAACTCTGCCGAAAACAGAAAAGAAAGTGCCACTAAAGGCCATCCTGGGCTTTCACCCTGGCAGCGGGCGCCCGCCTGCAAACCAGACCTTGGGTTTTGAAGGCAACTGCCACGGCACACAAACTGCCCCACAGCAAAGGATATTCAAAATCGACCAGAAATTGATAACAAGAATTAATTTGAAATCATATACAGTATCCGAACATTACCTAGGATCTAAGATCTGACGCAACGGTTGACAGATTTTGTCTGAGACCCCAGCCGCATCTGCTGCACTTGCCGCAGTGTTTCTTGGTTGCTGCCCGCACGCCTCAAGGATAGTGACCAGGCAGGCAATGATTAACCATCCAATCTTGGGGGGATTCCCCTGAAGCTCCAGGTATGGGTCTGAGGACCCTGGTACCTTTCTGTTCCCCGAACAACCGTTGGCAATGGATGTTCATCCCAAAAAAATATGGCAAATCATAGCTGCACTTTTGATCCATCCCGATATCACATGAAGCTGGTTATCCCGGTCTTTTTAATACAGCCATCAAAAACCCTATGTTTGGTTGGCTAAACCCCATTGATCCCCAAGAATTCCACTTTTGCATGCGGGTTTGTCTGAAAATAGGGTACCCCGGGTACCCCCTAATTTATTGGTGTATCACAATGTGACCCATTAAAGTTACTAGTGTATTTTCTATACCCAATTTTCAGACCAACCCAAATCATCTTGGTTATACTACATTGATATTGCCATGATATTCGCATGGTATCCCCATTATTAAAGTTGGTTTATAACCTTGATTGAAGCTTTATATCAAGAATTTCACCCATCTCCCCATCTGGTGACCATCGCCAGAATAAGTGCTGCACTGCGCATCTGTCAGCTGTTTCATGGCCTGGTCGGGCAATGGGGCGAAGATCACCAGGTGGCGAAGTTGGGAATATGGCGACATGATGTGTGTATATATATATACACATTAGCGTTCTGTTTTATACCATTTTATTCAATGTTACTTTATTTTATGAATTATTGTTCTTTTATATATTATATTAAATAATACTTTATTTTATTACATTGTATTGTATGATATTATATTATAGTCCATTATATTGTGATGTATTGTATTGTATTGTATTATATTGTCTGATATTATATTATATCATGTTATCTTATATTATATTGTGTATATATATATTCTATTATATCGTATTATATTATATTGTATTATGTTTATATTATTGTTATAGTTTATGATACTTTATATCATACTGTATAAGATTAAAATTTAACATATTATAGTGTAGTGTATTGTATTATATATATATATCATATTATATACATCATACTGTACTATATTATAGTATAGTGTAGGACGTGGTGACTCACGCACTCCCAGGTCACCCCACCCCACCCCATGTGAGCGTAGCATCAACATCGTGTGCAAGGTCGAAGGAGCGCGGTTGAAGGAACGTTACCATCGCCACCCCACCCCACCCCATGTAAGTTGTGGGGCAAATGGTGGGCGTTCCGTCTAAAAATACTATAATATATATATAATATGATGTATGTATATACTTGTGTGTATCACGAATATCATCTATACCTGTGTAGATATATCTATATATAAATATATATATATATATACATATATATATATATACATACACTCTCGCTGTATACATACCAATGTAAACTACATATTCCTGTACATATATGTATAGTGTATACTGTGTATATTCAAATATCATCTGTTTATGTAATTATGTGTGTATGTGTGTATTAGGATGAGCATCAGCAAAAGCATCACCATGAACATCGGCATATTTTATTCGTCATCACCATCCCCACTACAATGCCGCCACCACAAGCATCATCCTCATCATCATCATCATCATCATGTTGTGACTTGTGGTCCATTGTTACGGATCCTTAAGCGATATATATATACTATAATGCTTCCAGAATTCGACCAACGAGTTGAAGAAGGCCTCTGCCAGTGCTGACAGCTGTGGCTGAAGAAGTGTTTCGGCCTCCTTGAGACCTGAAAGGGTGATGGCCAGGCAAAACTGCCAGAAAGGTTGTAAGATGTTATAAGGGAATGCTCCACACAGTTTTCTCTCGGTCTTGGTGGGTCCAAGCATATGGGATGTGTATCTATTGAATCAGTCTAAGGATATGAGTGCAAGAACCCAGCTTCTCGTTTCGGGTATGAAGATGCGAAAGGCTCCAAGAAGGAGTGAGTGTATTGGACAACCATCAGCAATGAAACAAATATGTTTAATAGCGGTGATGGTAGGACATGAGCGTCTGGACGCCGAAGTACCCCCTCAAAAGCCACCTTCAGAAGAGGTGTAGTCTGCTGCCGCCGCCTTGGCCTCCACAAATTTGTTTGTCATTGAGACCCTGAAGTAGCCCCTGTAGTGTCAACCAAAAAAAATCTGACAACCACTTGGGATCATCCCAGGTAAGAAAGTCAAGCAAAGATGTGGGTCGTCATGTCATCATTGGGCCTACCGGGCCTACCGGAGAATGTGGTAAACCCAATGTCATACACCTTCCCCAAGTCATCACCATTGGATTCAAACCATCCCCAGTCATGGTAGGTTTATGGCAGGGTTCCCAGCGCGCCTGGTCCAGCGCACCTTTGGCGGCCGTCGAGACCGAGTTCACTTCCGTGGTCATGTTCCTGGGCTCCAAAGGAAAACCATAGAGAGTAGAGTCCTATACACCTGGTGGATAAATATATACAATTGTATCATTTGTATATATATATATATATATACAATTATATACACACAATTATCTACATGTATGTGATATGTTCTGCAGTGTCGCAACCCCGCGTTCGAAAACTTCCAGGTTCAAATTGCGCGGCTGCACAGCGCATTAAAATGAGAAGCTTGAGTAAATGGGACAAAGCTTGATGTGTTCCTAGTCCAACCAGGGTAGCCACATGTAGCTACCATATTCCGAACCTTCCCCAGGCACTGCATATGCAACCGACAAGATCCGTCAAGGCACTTGAGTTTCATTTGCGCCTCATTCTTTTGTTGATCGGCCTGGACAAGTGGACAAGTGGACTCTGGCCTTTGACTCTGAATATTGGTCTTAGAATCCTGACAAGGTATGAGTTGCAACTGGGGGGTTCCATAAATGGGGGTACCCCAATAGCTGGATGGTTTATAATTAATGGAGAATCCCCCAAAAAATTGATAATTTAGGGATATATATCCCCATTTCAGGAGTATCCCCAAATGAATAACTCCTGTCATTTTCCCACGTTGAACAGCCCTGGCGACACCCGACCTTGTTGGCCACCGACAAGGTATTCCGGACAGTTCCATCCCAGGGAATCTTCCACCCCGACGGGGGAGGCGTCAAGCTAGCGGATGCGTTGTGAGACCACACCTGACAGCGATGTTCAGATGCAGAATCAATGGGTCTTGTGGCCTAAATCAATGCTGGGACAGAAGTGTCTGAAATGTAAGCTTCTGTGCCATCGGACACCAAGTTCCACCAATGAGCTCAAACCATCCAAACCCTTAATGGTTCAACTGAAGGAAACATGATTCACTGGACTTATTTCATGGTGATTCTGAAGGAAACCCCATGTTTCATGGGAAAAGCCATCATTTCCCGTCCATTCTCCCTGGAGTCGATAGCCGCTCCTGAGTACCACCCAGCTTGTTGCCAAACCACCATCCCTCAAAGGATGGCCTTGGCAGTGCAGGGATGAACCCTGCTAGGTATGGGTCAAACGTATCAACCCTAAATGGATAGCTGGAGATGCTGGAGTGATCCTCAAAATGGCTCAAGTGGGTCCAGTGGTACCTCTCTTGACACATACCCAGTTTGGATTTTTTAGTTGGTCATTCTGGCTTGGCATGCGATTCAAAAGATATGTTTGCGGGCAACGACAAAAATTCCGACAGCGTGTCTCTTCAGATAAAGCACCCATCTCTGCTGTCCCAGTAGTACATAAAAACATCCACTGCTTCGGCTCGTCCATCAGCAACCTGCAAGCAAAGCAGAAACTGCTAAGGATCGGTGGTTTGAGCGTGTCAATCGGGTTGAAGGTATGGCTCTTTTTCGCAAAATACCACAGCCCTTTTTTCAATGAGATGTGAACTAGAATTCTAGAGTTCTTCAAGGTTCTTTAATGTCCCGGCATCCAGCGTCCGTTTGCACCGTGTACCCTTTTCCTGTTTGCTGGTAAGCAAACATCTTCGCAAATGGAGCCAAGTAAACCCTTTGGGGTTGACTTAGACTCTGCCAGGAGGCACAGCTCCAGAAAAAGCTCTCCACAATTTCCGGGATCCGAGATGGAAAACATCAAAATAACCAACTAGGATCATAACTAAGTGGTCGACTTGGGTTTTAGTTCCATGATTTACGAAAATGGGGAAATTTTCGGCGCTGGAATGGAGCAACATGCCAAAGCTGCCGGCTAAAGGACAAAGAATCTTTGGCCTTGCAGGGGCTTAACCCCAGTGCCAAAGTCTAAACTCCGTCTCTCAGGATTCCAAAGGAGATTGGATCCTTTCCTGTACGGCTGCGGAAAAAGTCACAACAGCACGTAGAGTTTCCTAGTTGATCAGAGAAGAGGCGGAAAATGCCAGGAATGTCCCATGAATAGCACTGAGGTTTCTGGACAGGTCGCTAGCAACGGCTTCTCGTCTCCAGGTACAAGTGCGTTGATTTCCCCAGCACAGCGACTACGCTTGCTGAAACATAGAAGTCTTCCCAGCCCATGAAACTTCGGATTAGTTCATACATTTATCCAAATTTATCCAGTTCTCATTCCTCATGGACTGGGGCAAATGCTCTCCAAACTCCCTGGAGGTGTCTCATTTTAGATCCTGGTTCCCCCATCCCCCTGATATAAAAATACCCCCAGGTGGCCCCTCAAGGACTGAGTCCTCCTCGGGCTATCAAGCTGTTGGCCGATGCTCATCCCGCATGAGCAGCGGCATCGTGGTACTTTCGCCTCAGGTCATAGGACGTCACTCAGATGAGGCCAACCTGGACAGAAAATCATGGACCAATCGGTGACCAACCAATTTGATCTTTAGGGGAGCTTTTCTGTCTCAATCTCATCCCCTGGTTAATCATCCGTTTCCACATAATCTCAATTTCTTCAGATAAAACCACAGGGCTCCCGTGTTCGTCCAAGCAGCTGAAGAAGCCACCATTGGGCCCTCGTTTGAAGGAGTGATGTGCCAGATGCTTCAGGGGTTTGGTCAGCCACTGCTTCCCCGCGCGCGTGTGAAGAGGAGATGTCTGCAGAGATCGGATTTTGGACATGGCCCAACAAAGGCGGTCGCAACCGCCATTGAACCATTTACAAACCAAAGGAGGTGGTAAACGTCCACCCCAAGAAAAGACGATGTTGGGGGGGACCAAAAAAATATTGAAGAGGACCGCACGAACAAAGTTGCCACTTGCAAGCTGCAACGCAAGCCCCTCAATTAGGACAAAACCCCAGCTGGTTTGATGTTTCTTTCCCTAGATAAATAGGCTGGATAATATCCACTGAAACCGTGCACACATCACAGCTACGATTTATCCTTATCCAAAGCTGGCAAAAAGTACAAAGGATATCATCAGTACCTGTTGCCCTATGGGGTGCCGTTGTCTGGAAGTCTGTTCTGTGAAGGTTTGAATCCTTCCAGGTCCGAATTCTTTTCCATTCTTCTACCTTTTTGTCATTCCGGATTGTCTTTGAGAAATGAAGGAAAGGTTTGGTAGTCACCTCACCATCAGCACTGGCTGTGAAGTTGTTTTCCTCAACCCCTCAGAGGGGGTGGACCTCCAGCTGCAGCTTGCCGGGATCCACCCACACCAGCTTCTGGGAGGCTCCTGTCACCGGCCACAGTACCATGAGGCAATGACTCAGGGATGGCATCTAAGGAGATACGCTGGAAACAGCTCAAACTTGTCTGATGCAGGACTTGATGATGTCAAGAATGCGCCATTGAAAATGAAACTGTCGTAGTAAAAGATTGACCCAGCTTTGCATTCCAAAGGCTAGAGGGTTCCAGGCTTCCATTCAGGTTTCGATCAGATTGCATCCTTAACGCACTAGACCCAGGCCAGAAACCCAACACGCACTGCTGTTGGAAATATTTGTTGAATCGTTTTCACAATGAGCTTTACGTATGCACAACCTTAGATTTCGTTTCGAAGACAGACATACGAAGCCATTCAAGAAAAACTGACTCAAATATTGCTCGTCTGTAAGGCTATTATTCTATTGTTCAATGAGGAAGTCAGCTCCCGGGGAAGTTCCCCTTCTAGCGCAGTGATTTTGCTGCATATGCGTCAGATTACATAGGATTGGTGAGTTACCCCATCATCCCACCATCACAAATTGGGGTTTCCCCAACTGATGGAGAAATTGAATGAATTATATGTATATAATATACATATATATATACATATATCCTTATTAGTCCCTATCAACCGGGTATATGAATCCCCTGATTTAATTCATTGTTATCCCCAACTGATGGATATCTAAATCAATCCCTACTACCATCTGGTTATTTAACGTAGCTATGGAAAATCACCATTTCAATAGGGCAATCATCATAAATCATCTAACATAACCAAAGGGAAATCCTTGTTTTCATAGGAGGTATGACCATCTCCCGTGGTAACCCGCCACCTTTATACCACCCCCGGAGGGCGCGTAGCTTCCCCTGGGCCTTCTGGAAAGAGTCGTACCAGCAGCTGGCCGTGCGAATCAGGGTCTCTGTCCAGGACTTCCCCAATGGTCCTGCGGAAATGGATCGAAGTGGCGAATGATCAAACAAAGCCAATAGATTTTATATATCAAAAGAATAACTAAAATGGAACTCGCTGCCACTCATATATTACTAATAGTGACGAATGGTTGATGAAATAAAGCCAACTGTTGGACGATTGACTATCAGCCAGCACCAAAAGAGGTCGAAAAATCGCTCCCCCCGAAGATCCAATGGAATGAAGAGCTTCATGAGCCTCAAGACCCTTGTGAAAATTGTCTGGTTCATGACCAATGTTCAACATCTGCCAGGAAAAAAGGACGCAAAAAATGTGTTTACTGCCAACGAATCTAATAATCATCTGACCATAGCAATTCTACAAATGGTATGATAACAGTAATCCTATGACCTATGATATCCCTATGGTAATCCTACATGAATCCACCATTTCCAAGAAAACGTCAACTCCCACAGCCCCGCTGCGGAAGTTCCAAAAAGCGTCCCGTTGAACTCGGCGCGGCTCCGCAGACCGGCCAGGCGCACCGGGGAGCCAGCCATCAGCGGAGAGGAGCTGATCCTAGGCTGCATCTAGATGCCAGCTATACAAGACATATAGAAAATATTATATATATATACATAGGTAATGTGTACTAGAATACTATATGTCTCTAATTATAGGAAATGTACCTAAATATTTTTATGAATAAGAAATGTACCTAAATATAGTAGCATGTATTATAGAATATTATAGTTACATACATGCGGAATCTTTGGTTGAGTCCCCCACTGCACTTGTCTTTCTAGCAGCACATCTTTGTCGGTGGTTTTACTTTCGACAGGCATGGATATACCCCGAACCCCTTGAATGGTATGATGGAAATGCTCCTAGAAACACTGCCAACGTTACTTGACCAAGGTACACCCATGTACATATCTACACCTATTCATGATGTCATGTAAATATATTCATATGTATAGATTGCTATATTATATCACAGCAAAGTGCGTGCAGGAGCACTTGCATACTTTTCATTCATATGGCTTGAGGTGCGCACCTGCGGTTTAGGCGCACAGCTGGATGAAAAATGCCGTCTCTGCAAAATGATCATGGATTCTTCTGCTCTGAATGCCTTGAAACTGACACTGATGAATTTTTCTTTTCATGATCATTTGCGGACAGCTGGATGAATGGCTTGGCAATCCATTCAAAAAAAACTGATCGAAGGGCTTTGGAGCATTTGGTCAATCCGTCAGCCCACTGCACAGTCGTCGGCACCCAGTGAATCGTCTTCGGGTTGATATACTCTTGGATGCTGCGAATGTCCACGTAGGTTCGCTTCTCAGTCGTGCGTGGGTTTTCAGCTGCAACAGCATCATACAAGCTCTTGCAGTCTGTGACTTGCAGCTGATGCAATCGCCAGCCAGTTGGGTCCTTGTGGGCCTTCACGCCGCTAAGAAGTTCACTCAGCATGGCGTTGGCGTAAAAGGTCCTGTCAACGCAGTCGTCGCAGGCGATGGCTTCCGCTGCCAAGGTGGATCGACATACTCTTGCGCTTCGATTGCTTTTCCAATCAACGAGGTTGCCCTTGGTCACCACTTCAGTGCAGTGAGGGGTGGTGATCAAGACAAGTGATCCTTGCTGACTGGCGCATTGGGCTGCGTTTGCCCATGAGCTATCGGCATAGCCCACCAAAGTGGTGGCATTGTTGATAGCCACATCTTGGAACACCAGGCCGTGTTCCGGTGTGAGCTTGCAAAACTCCAAAGTTTCGTAGAGTTGTGCTAGCTCTGCAGGTCCGGTTTCTTTGCCACGGCTTGAGAGTGATACCCAAGCAGCAATGTCGGGCCGGGTCTGACTCGCAAGCCATTGCAGCGATCCGGTCACGGATCTAAACTCGGTCTCCTCAGCTGTGGTGAGAGGTGGACCTTGGGCGATTCTGCCCTTTTGGACTCTGCCCTTCTCGGTGTTGTTGATGAACTTGGTTTGGGTGACATGCAAGTGGAGCTTGTCCTCCTTGGTTTTCTTCAAGGTGAGCTCCTTGCCTTTGAACTCCAGTGGCTGCTCCAGGCTGAGCTGCTTCTGTGATCCCCATGTGAAGAGATCAAGGAGTTCTGACTTGGTGTATGTCTCCCGGCAGGTCAGCAAAAAGTCGTCGACGTAGACGATGCAAACTGAGACCAGTTCGCCTGCTTCAATCTTGTAGAAGAGGAGGTGGTCCAAGCTATGCTGCAAATAGTTGATTGATTTCATTCTGCGGACTACCTCAAGAAACCAGGTTCGCGGGGCATTTGCAAGTCCATATATATTTGATTTGACCTTGTAGAGCTTTGACATGAAAGTCTTGGCCATCAAGGTGATTTGATCCCTAGGTGGCAGCAGGTACAAGGGCTCGGTCCTTTCGTTTTCATCGAAGGCTCCTTGCAAAAACGCTGTGGAAACATCTCCAGCCCAAAGTATCCATTTCACCAGGGAATTCTGCATGAGTTGGTTGGCTCCTGCGATGAAGATGGAAAGCAAGAGATATTCTGAGGTTCTCGATGGAGTTGGGGAGTCTCTTGCGACCTTGTACAAATCAGGGTCGAGGTGTCCCAAAGCCACAACCCGAGTTTTGGCTATCAGCTTGGTTGGGTCACGGCTCTTGTTGCGATAGCATGCCCTGCTGCGAAGCACGCGTCGCTTCTTCTGTGGGTCAGCCAAAATTGCGTTGGCTTCATCGTCAGGAACTGGTTCTATAGAACCCCATTTCTGCCAGCCTGTCTCTTCCTTCTGGTTTGACTTCACATAGTCATTGATTTGGTCTGGTGGAAGTCGAAGTATGGAGCGCCATGGCACTTCTCGCTCCAAGGCTTTGGCTTCCTTTCTGGACTGAAGCCTCTTGAGCGGATCCATTTTCTGATCTTCAGGATCGCTC
>Ga0126342_10004562_pt1 | contig 23742 bp, 21 predicted proteins | sample Cyp1metagenome_FD_92528 | JGI IMG/M metagenome (GOLD analysis project Ga0126342, IMG submission 92528) | Coral microbial communities from Lord Howe Island, Old Settlement Bay, Australia - Cyphastrea 1 metagenome | ecosystem: Host-associated > Invertebrates > Cnidaria > Coral ...
ATCTATCCATCTATCCATCTATCCATCTATTCATCTATCCATCTATCCATCTATCCATCTATCCATCTATCCATCTATCCATCTATCCATCTATCCATCTATCCATCTATCCATCTATCCATCGATCCATCGATCTATCGATCTATCGATCTATCGATCTATCTATCTATCTATCTATCAATCAATCTATCTATCTATCTACCTACCTACCTACCTATCTATCTATCTATCTATCTATGCTTCTATATTGAAAAATTAGCGATTTGTTGGTTCAGGGGTGTACCCACAAGGAGTTCTTTGCATGGCCCAGCCTTTGAAGGAGGGCAAAGGTACCTTGGGAGCGGCTAGCTGGGCGTGTACACACACTTGCTCTTGCATGTGCCGATTGGGTGCACCAAATGATCCGAAGTGCGTCTATAATGCATCTATAATGATTATATGAATATGTATAATGTTATTTTTATATATATAATGCATCTAAATCACCATATTCTCCTTCTTCTTCCTGTCCAGCGCTCCAAAGTTTGTGGTCCTGAGAGGCTGCAAAGAGGATTGAGAGTTGCAGCAGTTGCATGAATCACATTGAATCACAGCATGTCACAGCCTACGTGACCTGACATCGCAGCTGGGTGACTTTTGCTGCCGTGGCCCACCGTACCTCCGGGCCAAAGCTACATCAGCCACGGGCCGATATTTCGACGAAGGGAAAGCAACTTTGTGGAGTCACGCTCTCTGTCACTTAGACATTACTTAGACATTACTCAAACACTATATAATTATATAACTACTTAGACATAGAATACCTAGACATTACTTTGAAATTGCCTAGACATAAATTACTCACACATTAAGCAGCTCAGACATTACTTAGGCCTCTTTGGACATAAGCTACCAGATGTAGCGCAATTCCCTGGGGCACGGCTCCCGGCATTGAAGTTGAACTTCAATTTGGATCCGCGCACGCTTGCCATCCTGGAATCAAGAGCGCCAGCCACGTCCCTTGCAACTTGAAGTGGGGTTCCCCTTCCCGTGACATGCCTGAAGTCATGATGCTTGATGCTTAATGTTCGTCCCACTCACTGAACATGGAACCTGCTTATAAATATTATCCAAATCCTTGAAATTCCCGTGCCACACCTCGCGAGGAACCTCCTCATGAAGCATGGAGGTGGCCTTTGCGCAAAGCTCCGCAAAGGGATTCTGCAGTTGCCGAACGGCAATGAAATCAAGTGAATTGATAATTCATTCATATTCTTGTGAATTCTTGTGTTATGCTATGATAATATCATATACTGCGCATCTTGTGTATATCACATACTACTGTGCATCTTAGGATCCGGGTTGTCCGCGACAACTATTATGTCTCAAATCCCCAAACCGGATCATGATCGGCTCAAGAGCACTGAGAGGCTGGCCGTGTGAACTTCTCCGGGAACGAGGCTCCGGATGGGCACGTCCAACTGTCCCAAGCTGTCATTCGCATGCCATTGGTTGGAGCTGAAGACCTGAAGCACAAAGATCTCGTCACCAGAGACTCTGATCTCATTCTCATCTCATATGATCTGATATATGGTCTCTATATATTCCCTATAGTCCCTATAAATCCCTATAGTCCCTATAAATCCCTATAGTCCCTATATAGTCCCCAAAATGAGCATGACGTGGAGGGGAAGCGATTCTGGTGCTCCTTGGCTTGGATCCCGCCTCAATCCGAAGGATGGGATCCACGTCATCGCCCAATGGGAACTCAAAGCGCTGTGAGTCCCACACTGGGCTAAGGCCTCAGCCAGGAAAAATCCAACTGAAGGCAAAACAACATGACTAAGAGATCTAAGAGACCAAACAAGTGTTATAAATATTTTGACTTGAGCCCAGTGCAATCTTGAGGCTAGGACTGTTTTCGACCACATGTGTTTTGTAGTCTTTGGACCCTATCCGAGCCACTGCGAATGGGTCTGAGGCATCACTGGGCAGAATGCCGAGGTCTGTATTTCTGAGGTCATAGGCACGCAAAATGCGAAGTAGAACCCGTCCACCAGCTAGATCACCTTGAAATGCCGTTCCACTATGAGCACCTGCTGGTGCATATGTTGGAATGTTGTCCTCCATGTCAGGGCTCTCAGGTGGCGCTCGACGATCTTGATATTGACGATCTTGATATTGACGCGCTGGTGGGGCGTCTTGCATTGCAATTTCATCTCTGGAAGGATCTTTCTGATCTTTCTCTTTTTTAGATTTCTTTTGTTTCTTGCCCTTGGTATCCTTGACAGTGTCATATCCTCCCCCCCTGTCGTAGCTTTCCATTGCACCGAACATGTCTGAAGCCGCGTCAAGTGTGCCATGACCGGCATCGTGTGGAGTTCGGCCTGGTGGAAGGCGTCTGGCCGGTGGGGACGGCATCATATCTGCCAGGGCGTTCGGACTGTAGCTGCCCTGTGGCGGACGGTTCCCCGAACCGAAGTCCAGTGTTCCGGTGGGCGGAAGAACCGAAGAACCCCCACCGCAGCCGGCTGTGGGGGGCAGAAAATGACCATCTGGACTCTGGGGCGATAGTGCCTCTAAACTTCCCATTGGTGGAAGGCCATTGAAATCAGGCCGATCTGCCTCACACGCGAGGCATTTCAAAGCATCTGCCTCATTGCGAAGAGTACACCTTTCGCACTCCCATTCCATGGCAAGTTCAACTACTTCAGCCAATCATGCCTTTGTGGACTTGGCCCTCGACTACTTTAAGCAAAAGGGAATTGCAAGGGACAAAGTTCAAAAGCAAACAAGAGTTCATCGCAGTGAGCGATAGTGAGCGTGTACTCATTCAATCATTTCCACCAAAAACGCAGTGAGTTGAAGTTGACCGAACACAATACCAGCTAAACCTTCCAGACCTTAGTGTTGTGCCACATCATTCATGGAGTGCACACCCTGATACTTCCAACTCTGAGAAGCTGACTCTCCTCAAACCATCTATGGCACAATGCTTCCTGATCCTGGACACAGCGGCACCAAGATGCACCAAGGAGCGGCGAAACTTGGCTGTGGCCAGGTGGCCAGGTGGCCGGCCTGGGATCTCCACCATGCGTTCGCGCGACAGCTTGGAGCTTCCATGTCGCCAGCATCATCGACTGCCGCTTTTTGGATGGGAATAAGTCGGGTCACCTTGGAGCTATCGCCTGGCGCCCTGTGAATAAACCAAAAAAACAAAAGTACAATCAGCGCAGGAATGCGCAGGATATCTGAGGAATCTATGCACCAAACCTTCACAATCGAGGGTATGTCTGTCCGATGGAATTCTTCTCTGGAAAAGATCAGCCTCTCAAGCCGGAGCCAAAACAAGTTGTCGGCTGTGAGAAACAATGCACAAGACTCAAGATGTCTGCATCTCTCCGTATCCCCTTGGGTTCCTTTCAGCTGCGCGCCAAGATGCAAAGCTGGCTAAGTCTAAGTGGAATAAGAATCTATTAAACATTTCGGGCATGAGACCTTATTTGCTGATTCTTTCTACCTACCATTCGAAAAGGTCCGCTTTTAAAGCAGTGGTAGGTTGGAAATCGGCATTTGCGTCTGGGACTATATCCCCAGCCATGCCTTTAAAATCGGCAGCTCGTGGTTTGGGACACTCACGGGGGAAGATATTGTGCAGCCATTCGGCGAAAGCACGACCATGGATTAGGACCCGTCCATCATGCTCCTGACCCACGAGGTCAAAACAGATTAGGTTTATTTAGGTTTATGACGCCAATGGATTCACATGATCGCCCTGCTCATGCCATATGCAGAACCTTTCCGTTGGCACCTGCCAAGTCCGCAAATGTGATGCAAAATCATCTGGATACACAGTGTGCATGCTTGAAGATTATATTCGGAAATGAATACATACCTACGTGATGCCGGTGCTCATCTAAATTCTATATACATGACTGACTGACGTTTTCTTCTCCAAAGAACCCAAAGACAAGTAGCAGCCAAGCACATCTACAAGGCAGTCCTTTGCAAGCTGTTCTAGCCACTGAAGCATCTCTGAGGAAATGTCGCCAAGTCGTTCACCAACTGCCCTGGTGATGAGGCTCACATGATCCCCAAGGGGGTCTGCCATCATGGCACGCTCCAAGTGGCCTTTGTGAACTTCACAGGCGTTGGGGCAACAAAGGTCATAGAAGCTGGTGGTGCCATCACAGTTGGATGGACCAAGCATGTAGTTTGGCATCAGGACATGAAACTCTTCCCCTTCAAGCGCCCCTAGCTGCCGCAAATACTCCACGGACTCCCGAAACAAGTCTCCTGGACTTGTTCTGATTAGGAGCTTTAATGGATCAGAAATCTCGAAATCAATAAATTGGTGTCTCTCTCTCTCTCTCTATTCTCAAACCATCCAAAACCACAGGAAAAAGCACATCAAATTCCCAAAACTGCCAGGCTAAAAGCAGAGAAAGCAAGCAACCTCAAGGCTTCCATGTTTTTGTCGTACAAACATATTTTGGTGCAAGAGCAGAGGTCACCTTGCACTATGAAAAAGAACATTGCACATCTCCGCCTCATATTACGATATATTAGACTATATTAGACTGAAGTGAAGATGATACGACATGCTCTCCGCATGCTCTCTGCATGCCTTCCTACCATTGTTCCAAATGTTTCTCCATGGGTCCATGGGGTCCTCCATCTGCAGAGCGGAGCTCGTGCAACTTGACGCGGCCACGCTGGCCACGCTCCAAAGACTGGAAGGTTTTCTCCATGTCCTGGGGACATCAACGGATGACTCGGATGACCATCCAAACAGCAGGTGAAGGGGAAGTTAACTAAAAAAAAGATAATCTGATAGGGATTTAATTGATTTAATGATATTTAATGGTGATTTGATGTGGGGATAAATAAGGGCCTCTCGAAAATAGATGGTTCAGAAGCCCTTATGACTGGTTGTTGGTGGTTAATGGGCCCTTAAGAAATCTACCATGATTGTGGGTGGTCCTTTGGGGGCAGTGGATGAATCCCCCTGAAATAACCGGGTGTTCTGTAGAGCTGCAGAGTTGCCAAAGAAGTGAAAGTTGGACCTAGCTGCCTTGGCTGCCAAGGCTCATGGCACATGGATCCAGAGACCTGGCCATATGCACAGCTAACTTAGCAGCGTGAAAAAGGATGAGTTCCATCATGTTCCATCTAAGATCATCTAAGCAGCTATGAAAGTCATGTTTTTGATGACAACGTTTTGACTTTTGAATCATTTTCATCATTTTCAACCACGGCCCACCCCAGCCTCCTGGAACAGGAGCAGTACCGCATCCGCTGCGGTAGCCGCAGCATCAAATGAAAGTGCATCATGCAGCTGCTCATGCTTCCTTACCTGGTGGCAATTTTTAGGGCTACTTAGCCAGGCGGCTGACTTGGAACATGTTGGAACTGGACAAAGATCTGCCTGCTCCTGGATGAAGGTCTGGATCTGAGGCCAACCTGCACAGCCGTGATGTGGACAAGGCAGGCAAGGCAGGCAGTTGGCATATGCGAGCCCGTCCTCCGTAGATTCGGGAAATGGTCTTAACCTCTTGCACTGCCTTTGGGAGTGTTAGTGCCTTGGCATGGAAGCAGTTTGTCTCCAATTGAGCCACTTGTCATCACCTAAAGAATTCAAAAAACCTATGCTTCATTCAAATACGGGCGAAATGGGTGCAATCATTACATGATATTCCTTCATGATGAGTTGGGTCCGAATCAATGTGATCTCGTGCTGTGGCAGTCCAGCTCAGTCGCGTATCCGCTGTCAACCTTCTGGCTGACATAGACATAGTGCGCCATAAAGACCTGAGTAGGGACCAGCGTCAAACAGGGATCGACGCAATGAATATAGCAACCCGTAACCCCATGAAAAATAGAAAAGTAAAATCCCGCTAAAATATTGATAAATTACTCTTGTATGCTTTTGTTTTTTTTTTGGGGGGGTGACTATACTTTCCTTAAATGGCAGCAGGATTGACATTGAATCCCAAACAATCATGGACCCCTTGATTTGTGCTACAGCTCAACTGGGACATTCTGGTACCGATCCATTCCACGCCCGACTAAGTGACCAGCCTCTAAGACTTGCGCGAGTCCTTCGCTTGTTGTCGTCCCTTCCTGCTTCAGGCCATGCACCAGCCAAGCCTGCTTCAAACGTTCTCGTTGGTCTCCATGGATCAGGTGTTCCTCGGTTATTTCAAAGGATGACAGAGGTCGGAAAACTGCCAGCCCCATCCTCAGCTAGCATCCAAGTGCAAGCTGAGGATCAAGGGTTGCCACAAAAACGGCCAACATTTTCAAGTCTAGGCCATGCTTCGCATTGTTTTCCATCACCTGCCAGAGTCTCCAAAGTCTGGGCTTTCATGAAGGACAAAGAACAAAACCAACTGCACGACGCCTCCAGCAAATGACCAGCCACTCGGCTGCGCAACGCTTCCTTGTCATCAGGAGGCCGACGCCCGTCTCCTGCTGGATTCAGCCCTCTAACATACCATGCCTGCGCAGCAGAATGCAGATTGGAGGTATTCACGTTGTGCGCTTGGGGCTTTTAAACCCTTGTTGTGAATGTGCTGGCAAATAGGGAGATGTTTTGTTGCTCTCTTCCAACTCATGCCCATTTACATTCAGTCGAAGGACAATCTGAATGGGGATATACCTATCCGGACCGTCAAAAAGGTGGAAAGCCAGGGGCTGGAAAAAACATGAAAAACCAGGGGTGGAAGGTTCAGAAAGGCTTATTCAAGTTTGATTGCTTCTTGCAGACTTCTTGCAGACTTGATGCATGTCGCCGAAGGAAATGCTGATGAAGCCTGATGGACATGGCACTTCAAGATACATCACGCCATCTGCACGACGGCTACTCAGCTATTCAAAACCTCTGGCATTGCTTCAAAAGTGCCGGGAAAATATATATTCAAAGGTACTTCACCACCTATTTCCTTAGATTTCTACCATTTTGCCGCCACTTTCGGCAACTTCCATAATATCGAGTCAAGTTCAACTCAGGCCGGCACAAGTATCTCGCGGCTGCGTATCCAAGTCCTCCTTCCACGCCATGAGCGGCATCGGGCCGCTGTTCTCGCGGCAAAGTGGCGTAGATTGGCTTCAGTTCCTTTAGGTAGCGGCCCAGCGGTGCACAGGATTGATGATATGGAGAAGAAACATTTGTTTGTTCCATTCAACAGCACATAGTAAAATTTAAAAACAAACGATGCAACCCGATCGAAAGATTGCCTTCGGTCTTCTGTCATTGAACAGCCAGAAATACAAGGAGGACCGTTCCATAGCATCCAAAGAAAGATCTGCACAGCAAAGTTCAAACCAACTATCTAGTATATATATATAATATATATGTATATAATATATGTATATATATAGTTTCATACAGTTGCCATCCTAGCGTCCTCTTCCAGGCTGCGCAAGCGTTCTGCATCAATTCCTGAGCTGGACTGCACGAGGGCTGCCAGAGGGCCACTGCGCGTTTGCAGTGCGAAGGCTGACCAATTCAATAGATCAAACGATAGGCACCGGCAGAGATCAAAGGTAACCATTTGGAACGTTTAGCGATTGATCTAAAAGCATGCAGCGCAAAATGGTAATGGATTGGAATCAATCTCACCAATGACATTAAGTCTTCCCAAGTCTCCACTATGATTTCCAGCTGAAGCAGATTCGATCTCGGCAATCAACGCTCGTTCCAACCTCAACGTCAGCAATCAATCCAGCGATCAAAGAGGGCCCCTTAGAATTAATCGCTGTGCGCATCCTTGCGTATCAGTGCACGCCGTGCCTGTCTCGGCTTTCTTGCTTGTCACAATCAACCTTGCGCAGCAGTGAAAAACCATGAAAAACCTATACGGATGGCTGCGGTCCTCCCACTTATCGAATATCAGAGAGTAGTGGGCTTCATACTGGTCTGGTGCATGGGTAAAGTTTGAATGGACATGAATTTGCCTTCCATTCCAGCATGATCCAGCATGCTTGGGCTAACTAATCGCGCCTGATTTGAACTAGCAACTAGAACTGACATGAACTGACTTGAATATGATTGTTTACTTCCTGTGCTGAGTTCCCTCTCTGGGGTTTGCAATAACTTCACTTCTGAATGTGTTCTGGTGTATATTATCTGACGTTTCTACCATATGATTACGGTGAACCTTGCCCAGGGCAACTTGCAGAGTGCTGAAGCCAAACAGCAAACCCTGACCCCCAACTGATCTTCACTCTTGACTCACTTGACTGCATAAACCGCCACCAAGAGACAACCTTGCCAGGAGTTTGAACAGACTGTCCAGATGACAGTCTTGCCAATGATGCCAATGCACAAACTCCAGGAGTAATTCCTGTCAGTTTGAGAGCATTCAGCAGCCAAACAGTTCTGCTTTACACTTGAGGTCAACTATATATAGTCAGTAACTAGCCTTCTGCAGAGCAGGATGCGTCATCATCACTGTAGCGTTGACCTGTGAGGGTCTTTCTTTGGATGAGTGGTGGGGAAATCTGCGCGAAGGGTTTATTTTTTTGAAGCATTGATGATGGTATATGCATGTACAATGTATGTACATGCATCCAAATGCAGAGCTGCAGCAGGCAAGCCCCAGGCCAAGAACATCCCCGGCAAAGGAGGACGTCACGAACATCTTACTTCTAGCAGCCTCACATAGGTTTGCCAAAAATTGAAGTCAAAACAAAACTTTCACATCGACCATTGTCCAAGCTCTTGCAATGTCGATGCTGGCCGCAGTGACTCCCAAAAAAAAGGAACATGTTTCAATTTCTGCCATTCTCAGATCAGCCAGGAAGCTGCGTTGGCCAGTTCCTGGTCTTGCACCACTGTTCTGGTGCCTCGCAGCCTGCCAAAATTTGCGGAACCATGTGCTGCAACGCGCTGTATGGGTTTGGGTCTCATGCCTTGACTGCATGAGGGCAGGTGCTTGTGCCCGAACCGGATCACCACCAGCAGCGCAAAGAATACTCACCTCGAAGCATGACGTTCAAGAAAGCAGCTCAAAGCTAAATGTATTCAGCGTTCAGCATAGTTACCCCTAATTCATCCTAATTCCATGCCAAGGGGGGTCAACCAGCAATGCATCCAAAGATCCATTTGTGGCCCCTCTGGTGCTAAATGCCAAATGCTGACTAAGCCAAAAAAATTAGGCACTGGGCCTTCATGGGCGCTCACGCACTTTTTGGAAGAGTTCGTCTTTTCCATTGACCAAACAAAGTTCAGATGCAGCAACAGTGGTGGGAGCAGTCAGGGAAGAGACAGAATCAGAAGAGAAAGAGTCAGTAGAAAGAAGATCTAGGCGCGCGAAAAGGTAGAAAAGTCGTGAAACACTTTGTTTTTCCAATGTTTTCTGGCTCCGGAGGTCGAAAATTAGGCACGCTGGTGCGGAGCCATCTGGGCAGATGAGAGGTCAAAAATTGCACGCCGCCGTGGCGCGAAGCAGATTTTGAAGTCAAAATGTTCAGAACACCTCGGTCTCGGACCACTTTTGCCATCTTTTGCCAGTTGAGATGTCAAAAAAGTGCACGCGGCTGTGGCGCGAAGCGAGTTTCCAAATCAAAATGTTAAAAGCACCTCAAGTTGGGAGCACTTCTGTGCGGTAAGCCCTGCAAAAAGTGCACACGGCTGTGGCGCGAAGCACATTTCGAAGTCAAAATGTTAAAAGCACCTCAGCGTCGGGGAAGTTGAGATGTTCAAAAAGCTAAGGACGTTGTGGCGCGAAGCACATTTGGAAGTCAAAAGTGTTAAAAACAAATCCCACCTGCAGTTCAGTGAGTAGGTCGAAGCCCCTGATTCTGTAAGTGCAATTCAGGGGCCTGACCTTCAGATGCGTCCCCTCATTACAAAATCAAAGGGACCAGACACCAGACCTTTCCAAGCATGGTTTTCACTACAAAATCAAGGCTCTACATGCAGTTGGACGGCACAGTTAACACCAAAAAAACACAACATATCTTTAAAACACTTGAAAATTCTACAATTTGTCACCAAAACACACCCATTGATTTTGTAATGGGCCCTGATTTTATGCAGACTCTGGGTCAGGCCCTTTGATTTTGTAGCATGCAATGTTTTGTTCTTTTCCAGTAACCCCTAGGTGGTTTTGATTTTATAATGGGCCTTGACATTGATTTCATAAGATTGTATGTATATATCCCCCTCGCAGTTAGAGGGGAGGTGGTGGGACCCCTGATACTGTAGACCCCCAGGGTCAGGTACCAAAAACACGTCTACAAAATCAGTCTCTTCTCTCCAAAGTAGGATCTTGCATACTACAAAATCAAGAACCTTGTTCATAGAAAGTTCTGACTTGGCGGATTCATGTATGCCACAAAATAAAACTCAAAACTTGTAAATGCCTCAATGATCATCACTTGCGATTTCAAATTTTCAGAACGATTCTGGAGAGATTTGGTTTTGAGATGTTTTGAGTCGGTTCTGTAGATTTCTTTGATTTGTAGCATGTTTTTCTAATTTTTGTTTTACAAGTCCCTCCAAAGTCCTCCAAGTGCCTGCGTTCGCTTGTAGAATGAGTTTGTTTACAAGTCCCTCCACAGTCCAAAGGTGGCCAGCCTTCGTTAAAGGTCTTAGGAGGTAACCAGCCTTTTTCTACAAAACCAATCCGCTTAACAAAATAGAACAAAATGTAAGATTTTGAGCGCTTTTTGTCCAACCCTGGGGCCCCTACTACAAAACCAGGAACTCACCTGCAACATGCCCAAAACGAATGATTTTGGAATTGTTCCAATATTTGCCAACCGATAGATCTTGATTTTGTAGCAAAGCAAGGGTGCAGGCTCGCCCTCCAAAATCGAAAGTTTTAGGGGTTCCACCACCCCTGATTCTGTAGAGGAAACTGCAACCAGGATTTTTATATCATGTTTTGTCTGTCGTTTTTGGGGGTGTAGCCCATGATTTTGTAATGCCCCATCACTGTGTCCTATTTTGTGGTCCCGCTTCAGCAGCAGCTTTTCTCACCATTTTACCGTAGTTTCCAGCAGCATCGGTCCCGGTCACTAAAATTAACCCACAGTCCTTACAAATCAACCCCCAAGTCATCGAAAATTGGCTGCAAATTTTCTCCAGATGTTCTAACTTTGGGACCATTTTGCCCCCCCCATCACAGGGTCAGGCCCCAAGGGTCAGGCCCCTCTACAAAATCAAGACCATCCATCTTCCAAGTTGTCCACCGATCTTCCATAATTATTTTATGCCCTTCATTTCTGGTGGTTAGAATATGATTTTGTAAGCAGGATTCCTTACGAAATCAAAGGTAACCTGTTTTGGGGGTCCGGCCACCTGATTTTATAAAGGAAACTGCCATGAGGATGTTAAAAACTGACGGTCAGGCACCATGGATTCTGCACCTTGTGAAAAGTCAGCCAAACATGTGGGTTTTGCAGCACTTCCACAAGCAATGGCAGGCGTGGGACGTTTGAAGAGCATCTGCAAAGGCGCATGTCGCGTGGCAGGCACAGTACAAGAGACATCTCCATCAGACGTGTCCGCAGGTCAGGGCGCTGATTTCCTGAGAGGGGTTGCATTTTGGAGCATCAGACCTTCGGGTTTGCTAAGATGATTTTGCCTGACAGGTGCGACACTTTGTATGACCTGGCGTCACTTTTTCGTGGCAGGCATAAATGCTTTGGATGGGGTAGGAAAATTGCAAAAGCGATTGGTACGAGGCCGTCAGCTGTGCACTCAACTTGCCAATTTTGAAGGAAGTCTCGCAGAATTGCTTTGTTTTTGACGGTGTTTAAGTCAAAAATATAAGACGCCTCCGAGAATTTCAAATAGTTTCTTCGTTTTTGACGTTGTCAAGTTCAACAGTTGCAGTAGTCTCGCAGAATTACTTCGTTCTTGTCGTTGTCAAGTTCAAAAATTGAGGAAGCCTCGCCGAATTTCATCCTTTTGAAGCTGTGAAGTTTCACTTTTGGAGGAAGTCTCGCAGAATTGCTTCGTTTCAGATAGACAGACAGACAGACAAACAGATAGATAGGCAGATAGGCAGATAGGCAGATAGATACAGATAGATACAGATAGATACAGATAGACATACAGATTGACATACAGATTGACATACAGATTGACATACAGATTGACATACAGATAGACATACAGATAGGTTGATAGCCTAGTCAGATGGACAGAAAGAGAGAGAGAGAGAGAAAGAGAAGGAGAGAGAAGGAGACAGAGAGACAAAGCCTCAACCCCCTTCCGGTCCATCAGTTCGCTCTGCCATCCATGAATCCCAAGAACCAAACTCTCCTATAGGTTTCCTATCTTTGAAACTTTCGCCACCACCTTGTGCGGTACTACTACTGGTATCTAGAGAACATGTGCTGGTGTTGCTTTACACTTGCAAACGGCGCAACAGCTAGGAATGAGATAATGAGAGACAATATGCCAGAATATGTTCAAAAAAAACATCAGCAAGGCCTACTGATCAATTGCAATTCCTGAGCTGTACCTTTTTCTCGACACTCATTGGCTGAAAAGGATTCTTTTACATTGTGCTATGCTCTACTCCTCAGGAATGTACAGTATTTGGTCCCAACTTAAACATATTTGGGGGATTTGGGGGGCCACCTTCGTGGTAACTTGCGTCCAAATGGTTTGTTATCACATGTTGTCACCGTGTTCGTGCCACAGAAGTGTAAATATTCTGGCCATTTCTGGCATAACCTCTCCAAATTTATGTGCCAACCCACCACCCTTGGACATGGCACGAGAAAAGGTAACGCGTACATCGCCTCGGAGCAACCAGGCACTTCAAGGCCGCCACACTACTGATATCTACTGATGAAATCAGTGGATATCAGTGGGATGTATCTGGGCTCCCTGACTGCACACAGCTACCTGGAGGATCTATAGAACCTGTAAAACTTCAATATGCCTCACCTCAAACGCAGGGGTTTGCATTGAGGTAGCCAGGCTGAGAGCCACGGCAGCTTCCAGGGAAAGAAACAAAACATGCTAAAACTCGGCCAGAAAAAAGTATCTTCATTGTTCAGAATCATTCTCCAATGTGCAGCAATTTCTGTGCAATTTTTCTAATCTCAAGCCTTTTTCCAACATTCATCGGCTAAAGGGCAGGCTCGAGGGTGGCGAGCGAGGCCAGCGAGGCCACCGAAGCTAAGATTGAATTCGCATGGGCTGGAAACTTCTGCGACAAAAATGTATTGTGGTAAACCCATGTGAACCCAACAGCAATCACCATAAACGGTTTTACCACATTATACATTACCATGTTACTGCATGTTGTTGTCATCCTGGAGTGATTGCTTGTAATTGCTGGAGCTTCGAAGGTTATACAATGTTATACACTAGTCGTCACTAGCTGCAGAAGGAATTTTGATGTATCTCCTGTTTTGCCCGTGCAGCGCCTGTCCAAAGAACTGTCAAATATCTGTTTGCTAGCACTTTGCTCGGGTTCTCGTTGGGATGTTCTATGAAATTCTACCTATCTGCGTGCTTTACCTTTGTAGCTCCAACCCATGGGCCGTTGCCACCATTTCGGCGGCAGGTCGCATCTCCATGGGCCCCAACTAGGTTGGGACAGGGAACTCCATTAACGTCGGGCTAGGCACAGGTCAGTCTACCATGTAACCCACGAGAACATTCATTCGATCTGCAGGATTCGAGGTCCAGCGCATCAAGGCCGTAGGCTCGAGGCAATTCTGGCACAAATCAGTTGGACCAAAGTCGTCCACGATTGTTCACCTCAATGAAAACCACTGACATGCCAGACATGGATTGGAACTTCCCAAAGCAGCAAATTAGCTCGGCCACTTCCAATACTTTGCACATTTTGCACTGCTTGCGTGTTGTGTGACCCTTCTGGTGTCCCGGTCCTTATGCCCTAAGACCCCACTGGGATCCATTGGGCCCTACGGTACATCCATCTATATACATGCCCCGCCTGGCGCCAATGATCGCGGGCGGGCCGAAGCCACCGACGCCCGTCGGGCTCCAACTGTCAGGAGCCTCTTCTGGAAGGGTCCTTCAATGATTTGGCCTCAGCCAGCTGAAGGCTTCATGCTTCAAATATCTTCAAATATCTTCAAATATCTTCAAATATCCAGCCGCGAACACATGGTTGGAGATCCAACGCCAAAAGAATGCAATGGTGGTAGGCGAATGCATGACCATGGTGACAAATGAAACACATATTCTGATCAAATTGTAATCTATTGGCACGCTACTATGACATTAATGAAATTACATGAAATTACCAAACTTGTCATCGACCAGTGTCAAATGAAGAAGCAGTGGGTGATCCATACTGACCCCTCTTGGCTGACGGCGGCTGGGGCCAAGAGATCCAAGAGGCACAGCAGGTCGACGTCCAGAAGGGCTGCATGCTTCATGACTTGTGTCTTTACCTCCGCTGGAACTGCCACCTGCCCCCAGAGACCCCAGAGACCCCCAGAGACTCTGAGTAAAGACGATGTTCAATGATGACCATGTGAGACGAATCGGCTGCCTGTTGGGTGTGCTCCAAAGCCAAAGCAAATGCCTCAAGTGCCAACCCACACGATCTGAAAATGGCTACCTGCGCATTGCGACACATACACCGCACGGCACGCATAAACTATCATGAGCATTCATAAGTGATTCATAAGCTTCTTATTTCACTGCTGTTGCATCGGTATGCTGCTTGCTGCCGAAAGACCAGGGATCGCTCAAGGACTTGCTTGGAAGTCAGTGCCTCGTCCTGCAAGATCTCCGATGCTCGCACCGCATCTAATTGCCGATGCCAACAAGGCACCCTGACTGTCAAGTCCAAACATTTTCATCATTCATTGATTCATTGATTCATTCATTGATCATTCATTGATCATTCTGGATTCTCCGGGAGTCCTTTGCCAACACATTTGTTTCCGCAATTGCGGCGTGAAGAATCTGGCCGACAAGATCGAAGACACCTGCACGCCCCAAACAGGCATCGAAGGATCCAAAGGTGCCAGGAAAAATCTGAGCCACAACAAATATCGACCAACTGCTCCAACTGCTCCAACTGATCCACCTCCCTTGTGCTCTGGTGCGATACCCCGAAGCATTCCACCTTGCAGCAACTTTCCGCAGCATCTCACTTTGTCAGGGAACGAGGGAACCCACAAACAACACGCCCCGCGATCTGCAGCTCAGCGTCTGTCTGAGTGAATCGCAGCTCGCCTTAGACGGTCCAAATCGTTAGATCTGGGCCCTGGGTTTAGGCCGTTTAGGCTTTGTCCAATACGTTGGTTTTCCCTGCTATTGGCTTTCGGGTCTCCAAAGTTTGGGGCACAACATGGCACAACCTTGTCGCAGTGACCTTGCTTGTGTGGTGATAAACTGTTTGAACATCCCTTAACATCACGTAACATCATAACTCCTGCTGATCTGCTGGGTTAAAATCCATAGCATCAGCACAACAGGGGGTGACATGTATCACATGCTCCTTGCAAACATGGGTCAATTTGGTCTGTAGCTCCAGCACCTCTGAATTGAGGCTCTCAAGCCACCTCAAATTCCGAACCAGCAGCTTGGCCTGGCGAAAAGGAATCCGAAGCCAACGCTGTTCGCTGTTGCGCTTGAGGCTTACTTCCAAAACTCAATGAATCCGAATGGTGCGCCAACATGCGCCAACAACAATTGCAGGACATTGCAGGACTATTCTTTACATAATGTCAATGTACTAATTGTGTCACCTATTCCATCCCATTCCTGTTGTCATCAGGGAAACACACATCCAAATCATCGAAATCAATCCAAATCATCCAAATGATCCAGCTGTCTTCGATCTATTTCGATCTTCTTCGCCTGCTTTGGCTTCCCTTCCTCTTCCAGCTTGGGATCAGCATCCCCTTCCGACTCCTCAGGATCCTCCTTGCGCATCTGCGGCCGAGGCATGGGACTGGGATGCTCCGAAGTGGGCGACCCGGGGCCACCTCCACCACCGCCTTGGCCGTAGCCACCATGGCTGGGATCCTTGGCTTCGCAGTTGGGATCCTCTTTGCCTTCCTTGGTCTCGGAGGCTTCGGCCTTGGCTTTGGCATCTTTCGCCTTTTCTTTTCGACGCTCCTGGTCCAACATGGCAAGGCTACAGCCCAACTCCAGCGCACCATTGGCCACGCAGATGGCCTTGTCAGCTGCGCACCGAACCACGGTGGCGGTGCGGGAGGTGCTCTCACTGAGAACGCGGATGGCAGAGGTTTGATCAATGGAACATGTGGGATTCTCTAACATTGACACCATGTTCTCATCGTTGGTGGCCATCTCTTCCAGGTGATCTGCTGTGATGCCACAGGACAAACCGGCAGCCTTCACCAGCTCACCTCGTTCCTCGAGACCCACGCCTGACATGATGCTGGCAGCCCAAGATCCATATTCATCCAATGCCTGCATGGCACATGAGGCCACGTGACAGCTTCCTGTCCTCAGCAGGCGCATGTTGACACCACAGTCTCTCAGGCGCAGGGCACCTTGCTTGGTGATGTCCATCAGTTCACGCAAGGCCGCCCGTTTCTGTTGCCCACGAGCCTCAACTGCCCGTAGACACAACGAACCGGTGCGGGAGGCCAGCGCTGCAATCTCGTCTGCTGCATCCTTCACCTGTTCTGCGGAAAGAGCAGCATCCTTGGTGAAACAATTGATGGGAAAGTCAAGGCTTTGCTGAAGATTTCCCGTTATCGGATTGCTGGACTTGTTCCTCTTCAGAACCGCGGCGTAAGCCTGCACCAAGTGGAACAAGATGCAAGGGAAACATTACCACTTCAACAGCCAAGTGAGTCAGAAGCAGCATGAAGCAGCGCATCGCCAGTAGCATGACTCGCATTTACTCGGCTCCGCATCAAGCCTCTTGGATCTCTTGAAACCGTTCTTTGTTCTCAATGCCTGCCTGCAAACACACTGGCAAAGCATGGCACATCCTGACCCCTATGGCATCTGTCTGCAAGTCTGGGTCTGTGTCTTTGAGCATCGCAGAGATGCTCAGAAATGCCTTGTCAGGGTGCTCTTTCAGTGCCAGGGCACCTTGCTGAAGCAATATGCTACGCTGATGCTGCCAGAAAAGATCAGAAAAGCAAATGCAACCATTACAGGGTGTTGATGGATGTTGATGGATGTTGCGTGTTCGGAACGCGCAATTTCACCCACATGAGCCGCGTCTTCTAAGCTTCAGCCGAGTTGCGATACGCTTTCTTAATCTCCTCTGCTGTAGCACCAGGTCCATCCAAGCCAAGCACCAAGTAGGAAGCGCACTCATCTGCGAGGCTCCTCAGATTATGGAGGAAAGAAATGGAGGATGGTGGCATATGGTGGCATGCTCACAATTGATGAACTTCAGCTCTGCCAACATCTGCCAACATATTGCACATTCAGAGTGAGATAGAGTGAGCAAAACCATGCAAAACCACTGGGAAAGCATCCAAAAGCCAAGAGTCATCATGTGTTTCAAATAGTCGCGCTGACCTCACAGGAGATATCAGGAGATGCTGCTGTCACTGCTGTCACTGCTGTCATGGCACACCTCCCAGCATCCAACTGTGCCAACCCAAGTTGCTACGAGTCTGAGGCTCCAACGAACCACTCGCATCATGTAGGTCTCCATTGACCTGACGGGCCAAGGACACAGTCGTCCTATGTCGTCCTTATGGAATGGCATGGCATGGCATGGCATGGCATGGCTGTGAAGCGGCTGAGGTCAACGCTGATTTTGCTTGCAGATCTGTTCGAAGCTCATTTGAGTTGCTGCTGCCTCGATTTCGGAGTCCTGCTTCTCTAAATCCCGGAGGAATTGCCTCATCTGAAAGTTGGCAAAAAAAGGCGGGAACTTGTTGTGTCCATCTGTGTCCATCTGTGTCCATCTGTGTCCTCTTTCCTGAACCTGCAGATCCTAATTATCGTGAATTGTCGTGATGTGTCGCGCCTATCGTCCCACAACGTGAGGATCTCCGACGGCCTCTTTGGGCGGGCCTTGGCAGCTGAGCTGAGCAACGACCATTCCGACCATTCCGAGCCCAGTCCGGTCCTGCCTTGGGTTTTGCATTGGGAGGTGTGGCAGTTAGTCCTGGCAACCGACAGCTGTTGAACGCGATTCTCAGTCAAAAAAGCTCCATCCAGGTACAGAATCGGCTGACATTGGAGAAAAAAACACAAGTCCTTTCAGCTGCTCGGCTGCATTGTACCGGACTACTTCCAGCCACACTTGTATCCTCGCACCGCAAGCACCGAATGATGGTTCGCTGGGTCACTTTTCAAGTTGCGATTCCCCCTGACTTGTGCTGCAAGTCATGATCAAAATGCTGCAACTGCACCTCATGTATTCATCCGAGCACCTTGGCCTTAGGTACAGCGCATCTATTCCATTCCCAGATTCAGAGAAACCCAAGAATTCCCAGATGTAATGTGCTGATTCTCCAACTTTCATGGCAGCTCAGGCTTTGACACATCAGCTTCCTTATTGCCAGCGAGCAAGGAGTGCATCCCAGCAGCTTGCGCTTTGATCGCCATGCGCCGCAAGGCGAGATTGGCCTGGTGGCAATTTGGGACCAACCCTGTTGATAGAGTATCTGTTGATATCTGTTGATATCTTTGATTTTTCAAAAATGCTGGGGCCCACAGTTTCGACATGTTTCGACCATTCCTAGGAAATCCATGGAAATCCCCTATTATGGCTGGAATCACCAGCCTGGTCTGCACTTTGGCTCTTCCAATCAGAGTCATGCAAGGCAGCTTGCAAAGCATCTTCCAGCACAGCTGCTGGGCTTTTGGCAAAAACCTCGGTTAAAATCCACCCCAAACATCCCCAAACTAACAGATGTCCTCTTCCAAAAATGTCCAAATCACCAATTTCATCACCATGCACCGTCCACTACCATCCACTACCAGAGTTTATTTCTGGGAGATCTGAGACATTCTGAGACCGTGACTTCTCTGTACAGCCAGCCACCTTCACGACTCCCTTCTGCTTCAAGTGGCAGCCCTGACAGCGCGCACAAAGCACCTCCAGAGCCAACGTCTGAGGCAGACATCTCCTGGAGGCCCTCCCCTCTGTGGTCATGATCGTGGGTTTTTTAGGGAATATCATGTGAAAAAAGACTGGGATATATCATAACCAAGAAATCGCAAGAATAAGAAAAAAAAACTGTGAAAATTGGGTACATCCCAATATATATATATATATATTAACAATATATTCCAACCTTCCCTGATGCTCCCTAATTAATATTCCCTGATGTTTCCTGATGTTCCCTTATGTTCCCTGATTTTCGGACGCGTTCATATCACTTCATGATCTTCATGTATCGGTGGTTTTGGCACCTTTGGCACAGTCCTTATGGTCCAGAGGCGAGATGAAGAAGTCAATTGCCGCATCGTGTTCCAGCAGCATCAGGCAATGCCTTCCCCCAATCTCTCCTTGCATGATTGCATCAAAGGAACAGAGCGTAGTATGCTGGAAGCCTGTATGTCGTGGCACATGAAATCTAACTATTATGCTATACTATACTGTATACTGACTAAACACATGTCAAACAGATCCGAATCATTGTTTCTGGGTCCAAGTGCTCCAATTGGGAAACCCGAAGCACAGCGACAAAATCATCAGTCCTGTCACCCATTGTTGGATGGCCCGTTTAGATTTTGGACTCAAGCGGCACCATTCCTGCTTTGGAGCATCTAGGCCTTTCACACCTGAGGCTGCGAGCATCATAGATCAATCCTACCTACAAAGGCCACAAGGCTTGTGGAAAATCATTATCATTAAGGTCAACTATGTTAGCTTATGGAGTACAATTGAATAGAATAGAATATAACTATATGATTGAATTTGATTGAATACAATCCACTTAAATGGTTTACTGATGTTTACGGTTTACTTCACCCCTGTGGCCATCTGAAGTGCTCAGCCCCTGGCGCGTAGCTTTCAGCGGAAAAGCTGATGAGACCGTCGATGCTTTGGCATGCACGTTTCTCTGTTGGGACTGCTGTTGCCAGCGCGAATACCATTGCCGTAAGGCATCAGAGTTCTCCCCGGTCTGCACTGATCCCAAAGCACAGTTGACCTCGCATAGCCATCCTGGACTTTCTCGTGTCACATCCTTCACATCATTCACCGCCATGGCCGCTGTCAGGTCATCATGACCACCATGGCCATGACTATGGCCCTTGACCTCCCGAAACTTGCTGCCTTTCCCCTTGGTCTTCTCCACTTCCAGTAGCACACTCCAGGGAACGGTGGCTGCAGTGGCTGGACATTTGGAGGACACCTCGCTATGACCGCCATGGCCCTTGTCCTTGGAGAAGGACTTCATTCCATCGCTCGCATGGCCCAGGACAAAGCGCCCAGCGCCAGAGAGCCGGGCGTCATCTGCTCGACTACTGGGTCGACTCAGGCCTTGGCCAGTGACGAGCTGCAAAGTGACTGGGCAAAGTTGCAGAGCATGTCAGCAACATTCAGCAACACAAATGGACATCAAGTATCATTAATTGGCAACAGGAAAATGCTGAGAAAACCCACTTATATAGATGATCTTGGATGAATGCTCCTAGGAGACAGCCGCCTGCAACGTGCCCAATCATGGTGGCCGGCCAAGGTACCGCTGCGAGATGAACCAATGCTTGGCGAGCAAGTTGGGACACAAACGGGCCCTTTGCCACCTCAGTTTGCAAATGTTTTGATTTGTGTCACCTCAGGGCATGACATTGTGAATGCGAAGCGAACGCACAGTACATGTGCGGCGAACGGCTTGAAGAAAGCAACGGGAAACAAACGTATCTGCACAAAACAACTACGACTGAGTGGAATTTACTACACGCCCGACTCACACATTGTGAAGCAGGGTACAGCCACCAAACCCAAACACGCCTCAGCTAACTAAATCGCCAGTTGAAATTACACCGAGGAGCCAAAACTTAACAAGTCGGATGCCATCTGGGTCATCTGGGTCTAAGCCTAAGCTAGTCAGTTGAACAAGTCCTCCGCTGAAAACGATTTCTTTCGCAGGATCCACCGGACATATCGAAAAATAAAGATCCCATTTTAATCCACAAAGGTGGTTTGTGTTGTGTCATCATCTATCATCTACATTGTCCACATCTCTGCTCACTCCGCCAAACATCAGGTCATCAGGTGACATGGCATCTTTCAGATAGTTTCTTGCTGTTAAGCAGCTCGTGCTGCTCGGCTGCTCAGCTGCTTTGGCTGAGACTAAAGAAATGCGTGGGCCCTTCGCTTCTGCCGACCTCGTCACTCGATGGAGTTGGTAGTTGATGGGCTGCAAGTTCTTCTGGATCTGTTGTCTGCTTGTACTTGTCATGCCTTGGCTGTGTGATGCTGGTGTGGCTGACTTGAGGATTTCTTTGAGCCCAAGCTGCAGCAGATGGCAGGCTACTAAAAGATCTAATAGTGGCCAAGAGCCAGCTCACCAGTGGCGAAATGATTCCAACAACATCCAGCAACCTAATTAGGAATTAATTCGTGATGTTGAGTTCTTCATTCTTCAACGGTAGACATTGCATCGCGCGGACCACCTCTTTGTGACACGAGCCGCTTAGTATGGGTCAGAATACCCCGGAACCGGGGGCTGGCTGTAGCCTGGCCCACCTTCACCGCACCTCGTGTTGCAACCAACATGACCAACAGCTTCCATTGGGGACGTTCAGGACAAGCGCAACACTGAAACAGTGCCAGTCTGAGCAGTCTCAGTCCCAATGCCATGGCGGCAAAGGATTTTGCTCTTGCCACTCCTTCCCTTGCTCCTGCACAAATTCGGAAGGGGCGGACCAGAAGCTTCGAAACGAAGCTCCCAGCCTCTCTCCAGCCCGTGTCACAGGGGTGGCAAAACCATGCTACCAAAACCTGAGCATGCAAACATCGCTGCACAAAAGCCCCAGCTGCAAGGATGTGTGCTTACAAATTTCCCGCGTTCAAAGCCAAGAGTAGTTGGTTGAGATTCGTTCAGCACAGCTGGAGTTTCCACAAAGGCATATCAAAGCTAAATACTGTGTGAGCCGTGCCTCTGCTGATTGGCTCCAGACTCAAACATATCAACATCTATCAACCCCATATGCTGCTTTAAAAATGTTTGAAGTGTGTTTGAGCCTGAAGCCGTTGTCAGATTTCAGGGTAAAGCCTGTTGAGCTGAGAAACGTAACGTGCCAAATCGCCCCGATGTTGAACTTTGTGCATGTAGGTGTCCTGCTCGTCATGCAATATCTGCAGAAGAAACAGCACTGAAGACAATTAAGCTGGCTGTGCAAGAGATTTGGTTCACAAAAAGTTACACTGCGGTGCAATCAGTTTCATCAGTTCCTTTATGGGTATATAATGATAATGGGATCGGATTTTGATGCATTAAGACACACTATTCACAGCAGAAAGTGCTGCAAGCGTAAGAACAGTTTGTGATATGCAAGCTGAACTTTGACCTGACTTGGGTATATCAGCTCTCAATATCAGGAGCTAATAGATTTGGCCGAGTAGCATCAAAAATGACGACTTTGCCTTCCTGCCACGCAACCTCACACTTCAGACAAGCCAGGAGCCGGGAAGATTCACAAATACCCTTTGCTGAACCGATTTGGACTGGTGATCAAGATTGATCAATTATCAAACGTGCTGGATGGCAGGTTCCTTAACATCTGATCAATGACTCCCACATCGCTGAATCGCTGTGCCTCAAATATAGGGCACCTATTGACCCACAAAATTGATCCTTGAAATTAAACCCCTAAACCATCCAAATTTGAGGTCAATAATTTTGAGCCATAGCCACGTGGATAAGTTATCTTGTTTCAATCAGTCAAACCCGCATTTCCAGTGATCAAGCCCTCATCTCATTCATCTCAGAGGATCAAACCTAGACAGCAAGGCTGCCAAAAAAAAAACAAACTTAAACATTGCTATCCAAACCCCGAAGGTCCATCATTTTGATTGCAGTTACATCATGTTACATCTCCGTTGTTAATCCTTTTTCAATCTTTTTCATGATACAATGACCACTTTGCTGGGACTGTGCACATCCCTGCCTCTTCCCCTGCTACGGTCAAGGTAGCACCGCTTGGTGCCCGCAAACCCAGCTGCAAGGTGAGTCGGGGGTAGGTGCCTCACAAATTTGGGCATGAAGTGGTTGCCCATGGTTGTCCAATGTCGAAATCAACTTTGACCGGATGGTATTGGAATGTATGGGATATGTATGGGATAGTATTGAATCTGCAGTCAAGTCAAGGCCATCAGTGAATGTAGTCACATGACTATGGCCCTATGGCAAAGAAATTTGCCTCACACATTGAATCCACATCCTTTGCGCGGCCTGACCTCCGTGCTCCATTCTAAGCGTGCTCCAGCCCTAGATCTCCCACCTAGATGGGGTTTCAGCTGAGCACCAGGAAGCAGCCGCGCGATGGAGGCACCGGACCTCAATACATGGCAGCTGTCAGTGATTCATCTTGGACCTCATGATGTCAAAGTGATCAAAGTGGTCAAAGTGGTCAACGTATTTCAAAGTATGCTAGAGCTGTAGAGTATTTTTTTCTCAGCGAGGGCTTGTACTATACAGCAAGGAAATCAAACAAACCGACCGCGTATGGGAAGGTGCTCAAGGGAAAGAACTGCCCCTGACACGTGCGAGTAAATCACATGATAAATCCGCACGTCCCAGTATTCATCCTAATCAGCTTTGGTCACAGCGAGAAGCTCTGCAGCAAGTTCTGCTTGCGTCTCGCCAGCGCCATGGCAAACATCATAAATGCAATCTTCAAAGAAA
>Ga0126342_10004563_pt1 | contig 23739 bp, 15 predicted proteins | sample Cyp1metagenome_FD_92528 | JGI IMG/M metagenome (GOLD analysis project Ga0126342, IMG submission 92528) | Coral microbial communities from Lord Howe Island, Old Settlement Bay, Australia - Cyphastrea 1 metagenome | ecosystem: Host-associated > Invertebrates > Cnidaria > Coral ...
AGAATCTATGATGTATGATGCATCCACAAATGACACGATGCAAACGTACCACAATTGGTGACCTTTGCAAACGGCCTATGATTGGCCAGCCATTGGGTGGTGCTGGTATATATATATATATATGTATGTATAGTAGTGTGTAATGTGTGATGCTATATTACTGGTTTATAATAAACACACATTACGACTGTCATTGCATAAGAATGATGAACAAATCAAAATTGTAAAGCAGTGTTTAGTAGTGGTCATGTACAAAAAATGTTGGCAATAAAACTGGTAACGTATTGTCTGACCAGTAGTAGTAACAATTAATTGACAATGATAGTAGTCACAATGATATAAGTTTGTATATCAGTGTATCATTGGCAAAATACTGGTAATGTGCAATACAATACTAATGTGTCGTCATAATTACGATTGGCAAAAACTATCCGTCATCATAGCAGCAAGGATACATCTACTGGTGGAATACTAATAATGGTAATTATGCTTATAATAGTTTAATAATGCGTACTCATGATGATAGTCATATTGATGCATATGACTCATATGACAATACTATCCTCGAAATTAAATGAGCCTACATCCAAAAAAATGTTGCAACACTACCATACGAATGCAAAAATGGTATGTCACCATAGTTGCTATTAAGTATTACTGTAGCAACTATAAATGGAATCATTATGACATTATCGAATACTATAGTATACTATAGTAACAAGTAATATGTCGGAATCATGTGTTATAATAACAGCAGTACCGTCTCATCACTGAGCCACTATCACCATAATGTCATGGCTAGTCAATCTGAGATAACCTCCACACAAACAGCTTGGCTGGTGAGGTGAATATGACTCTTCGTTTGGACGTGACAATGATTATACTGGTTGGTGGTTTCAACCCCTCTGAAAAAATATTAAAGTCAGTTGGGATGATTATTCTCAATATATGGAAAATAAAACATGTTCCAAACCACCAACCAGATAAGTTATGTTAAAGTACTCATCCATGCTTAGCTGCTTCCCGGGATCTTACCAAGATCTTGAGGGTCTCAAAACATGTTGTCCTGTGTGGCAAACAAGACAATGATGCTAAACGGATTTGTCCTAAAATGATCTCATGGCAGGTGATTTACTACAATTTCGGGCCTCTCCAGCAAAAAAAAACATAAACAACCTGTAGATATATCCACAATGAATCCCAGTTAGCCTAGTTATAACATGTTGTAACCCCACTTGCCTAGCGTCTGGGGGGGCCTTTTTTTACGGGTTCCAAACCCTCCATGCAGCCACGCTACGTAGATCGTCTGAACTTCCTTGAGGCAAGCCGTGCGGCAAGCCCGGCTCTGAAGCACTGTCTGAAAAACCATAAAAGAATGACCAGAAATACATTCATAGCAAATGGTGGTTTATCAGAAACACCATTGTTATAATCATTTGCTATAATATCATTTGCTATAATTACCATTGTTGATTTATAGCAAATGATCAGAAATGATAGCAACTCTCTAAAGAAATACTTGTTCATTTGCGTAAAAGATACTATTGCTGTTCTATAACTGGCCTGCAATGGCTCTCATTTTTTGGAAGAACTTTGTAATTAGTAAAGGATGGTTATATCCTCCCAGCCTGTGGGATAATATACTCAGCCATTCCGAATCAAAACGCTATACAGTATCGGCATTTATATGTGCGCAAGTCTGGAACATGGATATGTTGAAGTGCATGCATACGCTCGAAACAGCAAACTTTGCTGTGTTCAGGTAGGTATGTCTGTGTCACATGTCAAGATCAATTTTAGTCAACTGGCAATAGAACATGCAGAATGTTGTTGTTTGGCAAATGTGATGAAACATTTGAAATACGGATTGGCCTGAGTTCCTGTAGCTCACCCACCAAAATAACATCAGATTACAGTGTTACTGCATTCACACTATAATCAAACCAGTTTTGTGTGACTGTCTTTATCTTGTTCCATCGCCACAGTCAGCCCTCTCTGTTTTGGGAATGTGTTTTCCTCATCTATGGTGGGTAAGCAGTTGAAAACTTGGATACCTTCAACAACCTTCTGCTGGTTAGTAACGGTTAGTATAGATCCCAAGAAAAAATAGCACAACATTCAATTGTACGAATGAGGATCCACTTGATGAAAGACCGAATGATATGGTTCTGAAATCACCCAAATGTTTCGGGTTTCCCCGCTAGAAATAACAATTCTTCATCCATGGTTCACCCAGTCAACTCCCACATCTCTATGAAGACAATCCCATGCAGCTTGTGAATAAGCCTGGTGATCATAAGGCACCCATCTGGCTTATCCCCTTCATAATTGGCTTATAAGGCTTAGAACTCCACAATACCTATCATAAATCAGCTATAAATCCCAATCCCAATGTGAGTTGGCTTTTTCATCACCTACTTTCCCATCTATTTCTTTCCATGTTTTCCCCTTCATCGGCTCAAAACCAACCATGTCGGTCTCACCGTATCAGCTTCGGCACGGCACACGCCATCAAGGCCTCCATCAAGGCCTCCGGCACGGCGCGGCCCGTGTCGCCGAGGTCCAACGAGCAGCAGCGACCGAAGCCGTCGGCCAAGTCGTGCCAGGAATTGGCGTGCTCCGAATACCTGGGACCACAGAAAAAACCACGGTGGGTCATACAGTTATGGCCATGGCTATCAGTTATAAGTACTAACAAGTCACCCCATCAGTTAGAATGTATCTCATCCCATAGAAATAACCAGTTATAACTGGTAGCCATGGCCATAACTGTAGCTGATTTGAATGATTTTTAATGGGATGGAAATGTGAACTTCACCATCATCCATCAATGTTTAGCTGAATTTAATGGGAAATGTGAACTTGTTGTGGTGAATGGGGATTTAACCAAGAATTTCAGGGGGATACGAATGGTGAAAATAGTGCAGTTATATTTCCACATGTTGGTTATAGATGGTTGCATCACATTTTCTAAAACTAATGGATTTTATAGATATGTGTTGTTAAGTCATCCATTACCCTCTTGCAATTTGTTACATAGCTATAGATAGTCAGGGTGGTTTGTTCTAAGTGATGAACTGGGAAATATGATCACCCATAAGAAGTATACCTACCCTCTGGTAATTTGTTGCATAGCTATTGAAGCCATGGCTGATTAGCTTGTTGATTTAGCTATTTAAAAATGATGATCTTCAATAGCTATGTTAGTTTACAGGAGGGTAGTGAGGATGGGACCAAGAAAAAACATTAATTTCACTGAACATATGGGGATTGTTTAAATAGTTGATGGGTATATAGTTAATGGGTATATGATGGGATTTAAGCTGGTTTAATGGGAGATATAATTGATTAATGGGTATCTAACAATAAACAAAATATAAAGGTTGCATAATGAACATATCATTAGTAGGTTCAAGCAAAACACATCTCATGCAATGCAGCGGAATAGATACTATGAAATCTGGCATGAGGTGTCAACCTTGGATAAACAGAACCTGTAAAGCTCCTGTCCACCGATGTGGTGGGGTTCCTTTGCACTGGCAGTTTTTTGTTGATAACTTTTCAGGGATGACCCACGATAATGGTGATATGGGGGTGACAGTAATCCCACTGTCATTAGGCTGTCCTATAAACCCATCCGACTATGTATCTACAGTACTTTAGAAACCAGTTGTTGTAAACCTAATTCCTTCAACCAACCTAACAGCAAGAATAATATCAATACTGTAATTAAACATAATACAGCCGATGAATCATCTCAACTTTTGTACCCTCCAGTAATCAAACATGAGCTGGAAGATCCCCCATGTGTAGACAAAATTGTTCCAGCTATGAGCACCATTTGATCTCCATCTTTCTGAGAGATTTTCCAGCCAGCCACGTTTTGATTACCAGAGGGCAGGGTAAAAGTAACCTGATTATGTTTACATGGAGTGCCCATCTTCTGATAGTTCTTCTAGGTTTCTCCCAAATAACCTCATGATTACCCTCTGGTAAACAAACATAGCGAACTGGAAAATCACCATCTTTCATAGGTAAATCAACTATAAATGGGCCCTTTTCAATAGCTATGTAACAAATTACCAGGGGACAGGTATACTTCTTGTGGGTGATCATGCTTCCCAGTTCATCGCTCAGTTTTTTTTTACCACCCTGACTATCTATAGAATCTATAGCTATGTAACAAATTACGAGAAACTCATCCCAATGTTCATAGGTTCTCTCCATTCATGCTTGGTTGTCCGCTGGCGCGCCGCCGGCACCGGCTCCAACCCCAACCGGTTTTTTCATGTTTTTTTCCAAGGTTCCGTCGAAGGATTTGCGGCAGGGGTGAAGTGGGGCGCACGTGCCACAAGCAACCGAATGGCGTGTCCTGGCGCTTTTTGCAGCGGGGAATGTTGTTTAGTTTTGGTTGATTCTAAAAAAAAGCAATGCCCATCTTCATTTTTTGACATGGGTATATATAATGTTTTAAACTTAGCCATTAAGGAATATCCTCAGATGATCATGTATGTTCTAAAGATATATGGAACATCCGCAGTTGTATGTCTCTTATGTATCATTCTACTTAGGAAGCACACGTGCTTCTTGGCGGGGCAGAGACTGGGCTTCTTTCCTTGGATTCCCTACATGTTCCCGAGCCCTTTTTGTGCGTGGAAGTGTATGAACCACCAAGGAACAAAAGTGCGCAAACAAAATACCCCGTCAACAATTACTGGGATGTTTGGCCAGTTCCACTTTCGACGGACGTTGGCACATTGGCCCCCACCTACCCCGCAAATACTGGAACTGCTTTTGTGGTACAAAGGATCATACCAGCAGAGTTCGTTGCAACCATCGTTGGCCACAATGGGCAGGGTTAGGCCAACATTCACGAACAGTGTTCGGGTTATATTCATACATGTTCTGTTGGCTGGGAAAGGGGATTATGACCCCATTAAGCGGAAAAAGAGGAACGCATCATCATTGTGTTCGATATCCATGCCACTTAACACTACCAGGAACGATCATGCCTCCGCTTTAAGGCAGGACCAGCCCGCTACAGCAGTTCTGGGATGCCCGTGTGGTTCTGTAGGAACCTAAAAGATCCCCATCCAGGCTGTCCTCATCGATCTCAGGGGCAATTTCATCTCCATAGTCCCTACAAAAGCAACGCGCAGCTGGGGGGCGAAACGACAAGTTCTGGCAACCATGGCATCTAAATAAATCGCTTGAACTTGAACACTGGATGGATAATAATCAAGTAATAGTACCCCAAAGAATCCGAAAGACAATACAAAGAAACTCATAGAAACGACTATTTAAAATTTAAGCTGTTGTTTCCCTTTGTATGTGCTTTTTCTTTGCTTGCTCCATCCTTTATTGGATATTATTTTTTTAATCTAGTAAATCGGTCATTTGGGCCCGGAGATGCACAGCGTACCCTTCCAAAACACGACTGGGCTTTGGGGATAGCGATGTTTCCAAACTCAAACCATGGGTTTTTGGGGCCCCTTTCCCATGCCGGCGTGGCCTGAGAATAAGCACCTGGGGTCTTGAAGCTTTCAGCAATTCACACCTTGCAAGGTGTCAAGTGACGCTCTTCTGATCCCAGGTACCCTCTGGTTATGTCTAACAGTTTGCGACATAGAAAATGGCCATAGAAATAGTTGAATTAGCCATGAAACATGGTGGATCTTTCCATCGTTTTTTGTAAAAAAACGTTTACCAGAGGCTAAAATGAGACAAAGGTGGGAAAGCCGGCTTCGGTGATGGAACCATGAGCTGAACAAACCATACAATCCACAACGCAGCGGATCCGTTCATAGTTAGCTTCGAAAGGGGTGAAACATCGATTTCTCCAATAAAGTTCCACTTCTGGGTCAAATTGTCCAGGAAACACTTTAAACCAACAGTCATGGAATACACTTACAACCTGGCCTTTATAGATACAAGCCAAACCATTGAACTGCCGAGTTTTTCGAATTGTTCTATTGGGATTTCTGGGGTCAAAACTCGAATTCGGATGTTTGATGTTCACTACTCTGGATGTCGATTGCAAAAGTTGAAAATGTCCAAGAAATCGCCAGCAACAGTCGAAGCCTCCAAACCTGGATCATACGTGTACGTTTGCCTATTTCTGGCTGAACTATGATAACTCACAAACCTGAATTAAGGTTTATAGTTTCAGGGCTCTTTGTCTTGCTAACCATGATTTGCCCTTTTGAATAGGCCAACAACGTCGTTATAAATCAGACCCACTGGCACTCAACCCATGTATGGGATTTCTACAAAACAGATTCCATGATAATACCCTCTGATCATTTAACATCACTATGGAACCATTTTGAATAGGTGAATCAAAAAAAAAATCACAGTACGTTGTCCATTTCAAACAAACTGTGCGGTTCCCAAATGGTAAATCATACGCTAGATGGATTATACATTATATATATATACAACATATATATATAGTATACAAATTGTAAATATTCAAATTGTACATATATATATATTACCTGTATTACACAAAATAGTATGATATTAAATTATTAAATGATACTAGTATTGTAGATATCATCTGGATTATATATATATATTATATATACATGTACACGCTATGAATCATATTTTAATATGTGGCTAATACTACAATATATCGTCATTTATCAGTTATAAGTACTAACAAGTCACCCCATTTAATTATAGAATGTTTCTCATCCCATAGATTTATCATCAGTTATAACTGGTAGCCATGGCCATAACTGAAGGTTGCCATTAATACCATTGAGTTACTATACAAATAGTTACTATAATATAGTTACTATAAGTATCTCATTCTATCCCATGATGTTTACCAATGGTGATTAATACATATATGCCAGCACCATGCTATGGGGAGACCCAACTCCCTCCAACGGCCACCGCCAGAGGGGCACCCCGTTTGAAAATCCTCGTCCCTGAAAGGATTGATCAAAGTAGAAATCCTCGGTCCAACAGCAGCAGGTCCAACAGGATGTGGATTTCACCCAGATTTTCTGGTGATTTAATGTGGACTTAATGGGGATTTTCTGGTGTCATCAAGACATTGGGGATTTTTTTGGAGGTTTGAACCAAGCAGTCGTGAAAAGAATGGATCAATGTTTAAGTTTCTTCAGGAAACAATTGTTTTCTGGACGTATCTGCCAACTTTTACCAACTAATTCCGGGAGTACGGTAAATCACAAAATATGGGCAAACACATAGCGATTTACTTCCAAAATTCTCCGAAGCGCCGAAGCACTGACACAATGAAGCCACAAAATCTCTTCACCAAGGCCTCGAAGACTCCCTTGTCGGACTGGGGATACAAAAAAGACAGCAGGCGAAGCATCGGAAAATCCCCCCAACTCAATGGTCATTTTGATGGGGAACAAAACATGTAGAATTGAGGGATTGTGCACTTAGCCATGTTTGATTACCAGAGGGTAACCCCAGTTGGCCAGTTGAGGAACCTCAGTTGTCAACCATGCGACAACTAAAGTCATGGGGGCCAAGCGGTAACCCAGATGTTCCCAGTGTACTAAAAGCGCATTGAAATCCAAAAAGAACATCTGGTTGGTGACTGGAACTACATCGGATAGCCATTTGCATAGCAAGTCATCCAGTCAAAATTCAAATGTTAGCAAAATGCATTGAACATGACCAATTATTATCATTCTGTTTGACGCCAATCATCCACCATCAGTATGAATGGGGCGAATATGAAGCTCCTATTGTTGGTTACCATTTCGGAGGGAGGTACCTCCCTTACAAATTGTGGAGGTCTGACACCCTTCAACCTTGACCACTCTGAGCCATGATTCCAGCCATCTTCTGCTGCCCAGATTCCAGCCATCTTCCGTCAACTCCACGTAGAACTCCACCAGTTCCTGAAAGGTCAGAATCGCTAAGTTGGTTTCGTTCACGTATTTCGGAGGGTGGTATGCCAACCCCAAAAAAGATAGAAAAGGGTTTCCAGGATGGTATAGGTAATGTTTCCCATATATTTTTCAAGTTCCCAACTTCTCTATATATATTTTTGGGGTTGCTATAATTATAACAAATTAATCATAACTACAAGCACAGTTGAGGGGAATGTGGGTTGTAGACCAACCTAAAGGGGCCCGACTTTGCATTCTTGATGGTTTCTTTTAGTGGAATAAGCGGTTTTGTTCCAACTGGAGCGCCAAAATAACAGCTAAAAACCTCGGTGTATCCACAGTCATATCCCAAAGACTGCATGAGAAGGTACTTAAATCCAAAGGTCCAAAAGAGTACCGGTATCTCGAATCTGCAATCTGAAAGAATGATCGTCACGACACGGGTAAAGGAAAACACCGCTGGTACTCTTCTGTTCACATCAGAAAAACTTGAATAGCTCTTGGCAAAGCCCAACATCAAGATATATTATCAAAATCACAATGGCGCGATTCTTAATCCATTTTTTTGCTTTGCCCAAATGTGGACTATACATATATATATAATGTATATATCCCTATATATCCTAAAGCCACTGGCTATTCAATATTTATCCAGTTCGATGGCCATTTCTTCTCCCAAATTCTTGGACAAAGCCCGGTCCAAACGACAGACTCGCCTGAAGGCTTCGCGGCTTTCCAGCTTCCAATTCGTAGACAGACTCCTCCTGGCGGGTAACCGACGAAGTTGTACCCTCTGGATATGTCAAAATAGCTATTGAAAATGGTGATTTATAGTGGATTTACCCATTGAAAATGGTGATTTTCCATAGTTATGTTAGTAGTTATGTTAGTTTACCAGAGGGTAAGCTGTAAGTTGCTTTATGACCCAAATTGATCTAATGAATTTTGCTTAAAAACTCAGCTGCGTATTGAATAGGGGGCATCACCTTCCACAAACATCACTTGCAAATGAACATTTTACCGTCATTCATCTTCTGATTGAAGTTGTAAACTTGTAAACCAACAAAAATCCATATTGCGCCCCACTTTGTACATACCCAGCCGATTTCTTTGAGCTTTTGGTGGTGATGTCCAAACCATTCTAAACAGTTGGGGTTTCGAGTTCTTGACCCTCATGGCTTTTCGGGTGGATGACGTCATAAATGTTCATACTACCGCCCAGTAAACTAACATAGCTATGGAAAATCACCATTTCTAATACGCCATGTGATAGGCAAATCATCTGTAACTGGGCCATTTTCCATGGCTATGTTAGTTTACTGGAGAGGAGAGGGTAACATTCTGTTTGCAGAGATATCCCCGTGAATTTGGCCCATCTCCCCTTTGGCTTAGCTTGTCACGGCAGGACCCGGCACTTTCTGCGCTCCCAAAACGTCCTCCTTCCACGCTTCTTCGGCATTCGCAAAGAGAATGCCTCGAGCAGCTGCTGACAATCGTCAGTTGAGTTGGTGTATTTGGCCAATGGATATGAATGGATATAATATTCCAACAGTGATTCGTTCGTATTATATGATCAATATTACTACGGAATATATTGTGTAATTCCAATGACCATTATTGTGTGGAATGTATAGTTATCATCATTGTCAACCATTAATAATTATCAACATAAAAGGTGGGGCCCCAGTCAATAGCTAAGGTTGGTGCACATAACTCGTACTTCACTGGGGTCTTTGGTAATTACAACTATAGCGCATAGTAGTTTTCATGGGGTGAAACTAAACCAACATACAGAACTGGAGAGGCCCACCTCATAAAATATGAACGGGTATGATCTGTGCATATGGATAATCATGGAGATGACACCATTCCAAAGCCTTCACAATCACTTCCTGACCAGTACATCCAATACAATACGCACTGACGCTTTGCTACTATTAAAAGTGGGTGTTGTTGCCAATCTCTCTATATACATGTTTGGTGCAACGGTGAATTATTAATCCACATCTCTCTGGAATCGACATCATTTGATTAAATGCCAATGCTTGGTGGTTCCAAGTACAGTTTTTGATGGAGTTTGCTCTGGTAACTCACCACGCCATTGCTGTTTGCAACACCGCCCCAACTTGAGTGATTAGAAATCATGCTACTATCCACCAAACTAATATAGACACTTCCGAGAGTTGGGTTTGGGAAGACAAGTCTTTCCTCTCAAAATGGGCCCAAGAATCAGGGTCAAAGTATGAGTTGGGACCACAGTTGGGAAAGCAAATCCCATTAAGATACAATTCAATACCCATAGGACCCATGGTGCTGGTATATATGACCATATATGCTAACATTGGGGGTATATTGATGGGATCCATGTTGACATATATAGCAGCACCATGGATCCGTCATGGGATACCAATCAAATCCCCTCAAAAATCGATTTGATCCCATGAAAGACCCACCATTTTGCTGTTGGTCAAAAGTTAAAACATCCCCAGATTTCTTTATCAACTCCCCCGGTCATCGTCACACCAACGAGAGTCCACTGCTGGGTCGTTCCTCAGCAACGGCATCAATGGCCTTCTGACATGCCTGGCGTCTGCGCTGGATTCAGGTTTCAACCTTTCAACAACCAATTTGTTTTCTCTGATTTCTCCATTGTTTTTTCGAAATACTGTCGAATTTCTCAAAAAAAAAGCAGTAGGATTGTTCTGAAGTAATTTACGCGGTCCACCTTAGCGAAAAAAAACAATGGAGCCAGATTTAGATTAACAATGATTAACCGTAAACCATCGAATAACCATTAAAAAAAACATAAAAACATATTTAACTTAACCATTAAGATTCACAGTCAGTAAGTAAGCCATCAAACCACCATTCGCTCCTCATGACTTCGCTGATGTTCCACTTCCAGCGCTGACTTCGCTGTGTTTTTCCCCGCCTGGAAAGTCTGCAGCAACGTTGGTAGCACATGAGCAACTCCATCCACCACCAGGGAAGCCGTGGTCTTGTCGGCCTCCCAAGGTCGCCATCAGGTGGAGATGCCCAAAAAAATTTAGCCAGTAAGATTCAAGTAGAACCCATTAAAAAAAAAAAACACATGTGGATTTGCATGTTTTAAGGGTTTATTTTGGGTATCAATAATGAACATATAAAACTAATATTATGATACCTATATATTCAATATAAAACATGTTTCTTTTCATTCTATGCATGATTATACCCATGTTATGTTATTGTGTACACTGGTTTCAGTAGAACACAGTTCATGAGACAAATATGACCTTCATTCGGAGTAGTGTATGTCCATTTTATGTACCCTAAGTCTGGACTGTTGACTGGATACACAGCCACAATCAGGTGAAATTCCTAGCATTTGATGGTGCAATCCAAATTGTTCTTGGTGAAATTCCATTCTTCTGCTAGTTCAATCACAAATTTGGGATAGGATGCCATGCTGAAAATCTTTCAAATGGGTAGATCAAACTGAAAAAACAAACACATACTATTTTCTGAATGCGTTTATATGTTTAAAAAAGCCCAAATCGCATTGTTTTGAACCTCGTTTTCCCTTTGACATTGCCATAAGACATTGCCAAACAATGAAGGCTACTTGGGGTATACCTCCATTTTCATGCACATCCAACTATCATATTGTTGGCTGATCATACCCGATCACATCCCAAGTTTACATCAACATGTTCTATCCTCAAATAATGGTCGGTTTTCTCAAGAAAGTGTGGTAAGCCCATACTTGTTTGGGACAACCCATAGCCATTGTCCATCGCTTAAAGCCTTTTTCTGCTGATGCTAAAATCACCGGAAACAAACAAAAAGACTTGGTTAAATCCCAGCAAAATCAACATTGAAAGGCAACTTCCCGATGAGTTGGTTCTCATCAAAATCATTTTTTGAGTACAAAATCTGGATACCCTCCAGGAATCAAACATGGCTAGAAGGAATATCCACCATTGGTAGATGATTCTCCCATTAAAGCATCCATGCATATCGCGGATTTCCCTTGATTTGGATAGAATCGCCATCAAATATAGTTGGATTTTCCGTAAAAACCTAGTTATACATGTTATATCTGAAAGTTTGGTATAAGTATGTATAAGTATAAGCAAAGTGTAGCTGTTTAACCTGTATTTAATGATTTAAACTTACAAACCGCAGGTAACGTCTTATAAAATCCAACTTGGCAGATGGACGAGTAAGAAAATGGTAGATAAACAAAAATAATCAAGTATATTACCCATGGTTACGATCAATGGTTTATTCAAACAAACAACCATGAATGATTCCAATTGGTTTATATAGCTATAAAATGCTATAAACCTAAATAGATAGCCAATAGGTTGTGAACATTTAAAAACCAATTAAATGGTGTTGTACCATCTTCAACAATGGCGTTACCTTGGTGGTTGGCACCGCGCCTGTAAGGCCTTCACCGCTTCAGCCTTCGCCGCATGCAGCGCCTGGTTTTGCGTCAGGACATGGATCCACAGTTCAAAGAAAAGTGAAGAACAAAGGGCCTAAATTAGGTAGCTAAGTTGGTAGACACCCTCCAATTTCACTGGAATTTATAATATATCCATAGTTCATGGGGGCTTTAAATCAACTTGTAACTCAAGGGGCGCCACCTTGCATGGAACGGACCTTCATGAATTCATGAAATATAGGAACACATAGTTGAACATATATTCACGGATACCGGAAACCCTCATGAAATCCGGCCAAAAGGATGTGAATAACCCCGCAACAAACGTGTTTTTTTCAAAACAATGATCAACCTATGATCAAGTCATCGAGGGCCCGCACAATTTGTTCCTCTTTAGACATTGGATCGATTTTTTTTCACTAAGTTTGACCCACTTCCCACTTGGATGAAGGAATTATCGAGACTTCAGCGCAATTGCGGTGGATGACCTTGGAAACGACCCAACATTCTATCAGGTGGGCCATAGCAATTTTAAGTTTCAATGCTGCCCGTTTTGGCGGCAAATCACCCCAGAATCATCGCACAACAACCACCAAGAATCTATGAAAACCACAAAACGGCTCCTCAGGCTCCTCTGGTTCTTATTGGCCAAGTCATTTTCTTATTGTGATTACCCTCCAGTAAATTAACATAGACCCTGCCAGTCATCGGGGTTGGAAGATTAGTTTCCATTAAAAACTGGTGATTTTCAGGGTCTATGTTTATTTACCAGAGGGTATACACACACACAAATACGCATCATGTTTATTGGTTCATCAGCCCGCTAACACTGGTTTTCCAAATCTGCCTTCGTCCGGTTTTGGCCAACTCTTCCAGCCTAAACCAGTTTAAATTGGTCATATCCTCCTATCATTTCTGGTTGGTGGTTTGAACCCCTCTGAAAAATATTAGTCAGTTGGGATGATTATTCCCAATATATGGAAAAATAAAAAATGTTCCAAACCACCAACCAGATTTTAAAATCTATCGACGTTAATCACTTCGTCAATACCAAATTGGCGTCAGATATTTTTTTTAAATAACTTTGCTATGACAATTATTGGGGTTGTATGCCGGGTGAATGTCCCTATGAACATCATTTAAAAATCTATCGATGTTCCACTGGTTGGTTCGATTCACGTTCCATTTTTTCCGTAGGAACTCCCATCATTTTGCCCATCCCACAGGGCCACCCGGGGCTCCGCCCAGGGCTCCACCTGCATCTGCGCTTGGATCATTCCCCGCCGCGGCTCCGCCTCTGGCGGCAGCGCCTGCAGCGCCACGGCGCAGCGCAGCGACGCGGCGCCGGCGCCGTGGAACAGGGGCGCGGCGAAGCGCGGCCAGCGGTCACCTTGGGGATATGAAACTTGGGGGATGCCCGGCAGAATTTACTGCGATTTAAGGGATTTGTAATGGAATTTACTGGAGATGAGCTGAATTTCATGGAATTTTGGTGGGAATTACCGTCCCGGCAATGGAAATATTGAGGTGTATGGAAACATGCAATTTGGTTTATCCCTCCAAGAGGGCGTATGGCAATTACAATTACAGTTAATGGGGTGAAACTAAACCAACTGATACCTGGGGCCCCTGAGGGGCCCACCTTGTGGTGATCAACCATGGTATCGTCATAGTATCATTAGTCGTGATTAACTATGATGATCATTGTAGTATCAGGAATGGTGACTTCATATGGTAATAGGTATCAGGAATTCAGGAATCGTCAGACGAGTTATTAATTGCTATGAATATCAACAATGTTGTGTTGCATGTGGTGAATAATGCAGACATACCTTCCTGTACAGGACAGGTTCACCATCAAGACGAGGAGCCACTATATGTGCGAGGACTATATAATACCCCTCGATGCTCACAGTCTTCTAGACACTTCTTTTCATGGATAAACATACATTTGGGGTATTGATGATGGTCCAGGTATGTCAACATAGCGTTGCATGAAAACACACATGTTTTTGACATTACAATTAGAGTGTGATTTATCACCACTAGGACAATTACAGTATCAAATTGGGAAAATATGGATATGGAGGGAGGGAGAGAGAGAGAGAGAGAGACGTGAATGTATATACATATACATATATATATATATACATGTAGATGCGTGGGGGATATCATCTTATGTGGATCATGTCGTGATTATTCTGGGTGAAAATACCATTGGATAACAATTGAGACTACTATCATATTCGGGGACAGTTAAAAACATATGATGGTATTGTAATGCACACAAATTGGGGACTATCATCATCGCTACAATTTTTGTGAACGAGCAAACTCATGGTGAAGCTCCATGTGAGTCGGCAGGAAATGTCCTGGTCAGGTCATGACACTTGCAGCATGTTCACCAGCCATCTTTCTGTCGTCCTGCCCACATCTTAAGCCGTGCAGCACCTTGCTTCACTCAACCACCATCCTGCAACTCCTGATAAACTCCTGGTGGGCTTGTGTCACATGGCCTTAAGCAGATCTTTGATGTGCTGTTCTGCGTTTGGGCGGCTGAAATCCTTGTGACATTTGGTCCTGCAAGACTTCCCCCCTGATGATCCATGAATTCATAGACGTCTGGTGTTCAATCCTTCATAGGTGCCTGGAAGACACTTCTATTTTCGATACAAGCCTGGTGGTCTTCAACTAATACCGGCAATTTCAGATACAGTAGCTATGGAACATAGCCCATTTAGTTCGATTAATTTACTTGTCAGACATAATGCTTTTCGATAGCAAAGCGTCAATTTTATCAGAGGTTAACATGTCCAAGAGACTAGGATCAAACGTAAGTTCCGTTCATCTCTCTGCTCTAGTTTTGGTGGTTCCATAGAGGGATTTAAGCGAAAACTCAACAACAACACATACATACATAAACATAGATACATATACATTAACCAGCCATTTAGGTGCTAAAATCATCCCAAATGGTAAACTATTGAAGTTTGGCTTTGCCGCAGTACACCACTTCTCTTCCCTCTTCCGAGCAACGCCAGGTGCCCAAATCGTAGAGGTTCCGCAGCGGCATGGAAACTTGCTCACATCCAACCTGGAGATTACAGTTATGGCCATTTATCAGTTATAAGTACTAAGAAGTCACCCCATTTATAGTTATAGACTGTATAATCCCATTTATAACCACTTATATAACTGGTAAATGGCCATAACTGTGGAGGTTAAGATGACCATCGAGGGGATGGGAAGCATTGAAACCGAAAAAGAGATACCAAAGATACCGAAGGATAGCGAAGTTCAAACATGGCGAAATCCGTGGTTCAAATGGAGGTTGACATGGGAAGATTATCTATAAACTATAAATGGTGGATTTTCCATTGCCATGTTTGATTAGTGGAGGGTAAATACATATTGAACCAAACACATGAGATTATAAAGGCAAAGATGAGGAAAAAATAGTGGTTTATCAAACTAACATGTCCCTAGACTTTGAGAGCGTAACATTGTCAGGGCCCATGCCTAAGGGTTTTGTTAATTTATGATTGTGTATACTGTATACTAATGGCTGTTTGTTCTTGATGTTTTTTGTATGTTTCCTCTTGTTGACTGTATTCCTGTTACATGACTATTTGTTTCTTCTTGCATGTGGTTCTGTAAAATTAAATAGAATAAGAAAGTATACGGGTAGAGATGGGAACCATATCCTTGGTTCTAAATTATTCTTGAGAGTGTATGGTTCCATGATTCCATACTCCCATTACAGTTTCAAATATCACCATTTACAGTTATGGCCATGGCCACCAGTTATAGCTGGTTATTTCTATGGGATGAGAAACATTCTATAAATGGGGTGACTTGTTAGTACTTATAACTGATAAATGGCCATAACTGTAGGGTATTAACCCAGTCTACATACTCCCTTTCAAATGTATATGGTGATATTATGGCATTCCCAGTCCCAATTTTGCTGGGTAAACACCTCATCTGGGGTTGTTACAGTAAATCCCTAGTGACACGACCGGGCCTTGTTCAAGCAATGCTGTATGAAACTCAGCACATCGTTGTTGGTGGCGGCAGCACCTGCCATCAGCCTTGGTAGTTGCTGATTGGGGGAATGATGATGCGGATTTGTTTCAAGATGTTGATGAAAAAAAAACGAACTGAATGGAGCCTTTAATGAGAAATCAATAAACAACATATATCACTGATTGATTTTCCAGCTAGCCATGTTTGATTACCAGAGTGTAAATGGTGTTTTAAATATCTCGATACTGATACTATTTGACAAATAATTTTCCCCATTTTCATAATACCCAAACACTCACAAAAATCACTATTTTTTTTGTTTTGTTGTTTTTTTCCCGCCCCTCTAGCTGTAGCTGGTGAAAGCATAGCCTTACCACACAAAAGGGGTAGGCACAGGGAAACCAAACATGGAGATCTTGATTATATAATGATTCAATGACCTAAACTACATACCCACCGATCTGCCAACTGATCAATTTCCAGGCCTACTCTACTGTGTTGCTGTCGGGAAACATCTTCCAATCTTCCCAGGATCACAGTAAACAGGTTTCATGGTCTGTGCAACAAATCTGACATCACTGTGTATTAGTATATATATGTATATAATGTGGTGTGGTGTACTGCTATGTTTTCCAGTCTAATGTGGTGTAGTGTTTTGTGTTGTTTTTTTGTTCTGAAGCCTGATGAACAATGCAAAAAGAAAACTCTGCGGGGGTACTGGTTCAACCTGACTATATGAAACAGCAAACACATCTTGGTCTAAAGATCGGACGGTTATTACACATTAGCTTTGGCATAGAAATCCGAAGCCACTTCTATTTCAGTGCTTCAATGAAGCCAATCCAAATCTTTCACCATCCATAGTTTCTTTGCGATGAATCTGTCAAAGCATACCTCTTTTTTGTTGACAATTAAAGCAGCCTCTTTAGGCATCTCTCAGTTCCTAAAGCCAGGTTTTTCATGTTGGGATCATGGTCCCGTGGCTTGTGTCGGCATAGGAGCTATGCAGAAAAATCTCGGGCTTCAGCAAACAACACGTTCCACTTAAAAACAAAATGGATACGGTCCACTGAAATAGTTTACTATATCGACAGTTCCACAAAATCATAAACAACAAAAATGTTTCCTTCGATTTTTCTGTCAGCAGCGTTCTGTGGGGTCTGTGGGGCTTAAGAAACCTCTGATTCAGCAGCAAGTGGTGTTACGATGTATGTTACGGCCTGGAGTCTTCCCAAGGGTCCAAGGATAGTCAAATTGATGTGCCGAAAAAATTGGAAGAAACAAGGATCAGATTCAGAATAATTCAGGTCCATTCTGAAAGTAACCATACCACCTATATATTTATGGTGATGACTGGGGGATGGTTGAAATGACATTATTTTAACATATTTTAACCACATTAATAAGTAATGATAAGAACTACTATTAGTACTATTCAAGTCATAGTCTATCTTGCTATAATTACTCTATTATCAAATCATGACAGATTATTATCATTATAGGCAATGGATTCATGGATATTGATGTAATTCATACACCACCCATGACTGGCAATGGTGGAAATACATGTTTATACCACCTATAAAAAAGGTGATTTTAGGGATGGTTTATGAAATTATGTTACCCACATTAATGGTTGTAACCATTATGGTAAACGTTTACATAAGTGCGGGAACATCACCATTTTTCCTGGGTTTAAACAAAACATGTTTCATGGAGAAATGCCATTGTTTTACCCACATCAATCCAGGTTAGTGAGTAAGGTATATCCCACATGGAACTAGGTTATGATATGGTCATGACACAATATGACACACTTCCAAAACTTCCCCACAAAATCTGGTTGGTGGTTTCAACTCCTCTGAAAAAAATATGAAAGTCCGTTGGCATAATTTTCCATTCCCAACTGAATGGGAAGTCATCAAATTCCATGGGATTCCAAACCACCAACTAGAAATCATCTATACAAGGTGGCGCCCCCCAGTTATAAGTTGGTTTATAAACCATTGTAAGTATAGATATATATGATATACCTACCTAATCAACCATATAGTGAGTTATTGGAATTATGTGCACCAATTATAAACGCGATGAATGTCTCGCGGACACATGGGGCACCATCATCTATACAAATCTCCAAACCGACCGACTTCGATCTTTCGTGGGCTTCACTTCCAACGCATCCCAGCGACAGTTGGTTGGTCAGGGACATGGTGATCTTCAACTCGTCCACCTCGCCCGGAGCCGCTGCGATCAGTTCACCTCAATGGAAGCCACGGCCCGGTGGCCCTGGTGAAGTTCGCCAAAACCATGGGAATTTGAACCCAACCTGGTAAACGTTTACAAAAAGCTATTGAAAATTGCCATAGAAATAGTGAGTTTTCATGAGTTTTCCCATTAAACATGGTGGATCTTTCCATAGTTTTTTGTATGTTTACCATGGGAATTTATAGATGATGTATGTGGATATCCCAAGCTCGCTGGATGGTTTATTTCATGGAAAATCCGAACCAAAAATGGATGAGAACTGGGGGAATCTACCCTCTGGTAAACGTTTAACCATGGAAAATCCATTTTTAATGAGTAAATCAACGAACTTTCTATGGCCATTTTCAATAGCTATGTTTGACATAACCAGAGGGTAGCTGATGTGAGTCAAGTTGCTGGAGTTCACTTGTGTAAGGAAGATATGAATCCAACGAGCGGGAAATTGTTCACCAACCCTTTGGGGACCCGGTGACCTTTTAGGGGCCACGCCAAGTATCATATGGGATCCTCGGAATTCCATCTCTTGACTGGTTGAGAATGGATGATTTCCATGAAATGGATGGGTTTTCTAACGTTCATGATGAAGTTATCATGATAAGCAGTCACTAAAATGGATACAAACCTTCATAAAATGGATGTAACGGTAACTAATTGTATTTGTGTAACCCGACTGACAGTCACTAGGGTTAACAGGCACTGTTCACTTGTATTCACTTGTCATATACCATAGAAAATTATATCAGTCACCAGCATCCCAGAGAGCCAACTAATTATAACTATATATATAATTATATATAACTATATATAACTATATATAATATATATATATATGTAATTTTACACTGTATAATATGTATATATCAGCTGGCTACAAAGAAGCATGCTTTTTCTACAAATCTTCCAGTCGTCAAGGCTCGACAATGTTCATCCAGCGAGAGGTATTCGTCCACGTAGATATCACTGAAGGACTTTTCGAAGAAGTCCTGGACATCAACATAGTGAAACTATGTTTAATGGCCTATGTAAGGGAATATCCCCACAAAATATGGTCTTATAGTCTTATATGGTACAGTACCTCCATTTTAGGATCCTGAAATTCCCATTGATATGTGAACCCGATGAACACTTGAGTCCGAGATGTTGAACTGTCCTCGATTTCGCCTAGAGATGCACGCGAATGTTGGGAACCTGGACATCATGATTCCAAAGTCATAAGTAATACATAATCTGAGTATACAAGTAGCTATCTTCAGGGATCATTCAAGAATTCTCAATATATATATATATATATACATCATATATTAATACTAAGAACACTTAACTGTATATCTCAAGACATAACAATGTACTGTATATCAAAATAGATATTCTGCAGGTATAAAGAGCACTAGCTTTCGAGTTGTCCTGAAGAAAAGAGATCCACCGCTCTTCACTTCCATCTTCCACATGAAAAACATCGCCCAAGGTCAACTTGTGAATGCCTTAGCACAGGGCGACGACCCGGGGAACCCCTGGGGATCCTGGCTGTGAATGGAGGTTGTGAACCAACAAACACAACTGGAGGGGGCAAGATGTTTTTTTTTAACAAAAAACACGGACAGATCGAGACCTATCATTCGAATGAACTAGTTTACTGGAGGGCCGGATGAACTACCAAAGACATGTTTGCTGGTTTTTGTTTTTTTTATCAGAGAGATACATATTCCATTTATTTCCATTTTATGTAAATAAAATTTTAGGAATCCCCAAAGATGAATACAAATAGGATAGGTAGATAAACAGATAGATAGATCGGCTTTAGATATATAGGTCGGTAGATAGGTCAATAAAACATTTACTAACATGAACAGGTACTCAGAGTACAAATGGAAAAGTGACCATGAATCTACTACTTACTAACATTTCTACCAACATTGACCATAAACCTACAAAAACAAGTACTACCAGTTACTACCATTCCGTCCCACGCTGCCTAGTCGAACATGGTTTTGACCCACCGACCCTCGGCCCAGTTGCGGATGTTCACGCCACGCGAAGACACGACCACGTGAAAGTTCAGCTGTTTCCTGGGGGAAAACCAGCAAGTTACCCGCAATTAGGATGGAGGTCTAAATGGGAATATCTCATTGGAACATTTGAAAAAATATGGGAAAAATCACCGTAAATAGTGATTTGATGTGAAACAACATCTATAAATCAGGGATCTTCTACTGTCATGTTTGATTTTTAGAGGGTAAATATAATGCGAAGCCAAAGAGAGCTAATTTTGTTGAACTAACTAAGCAATTTCTATCTGTCATGGTATATCTATATACTCAGGTGAGCAGAGGCCAATCGGGATATAAGCTCCCTTAAGCAGCTTAAGCGCCTAAATTGGGATTGATTATGGAATATGTGTTGAAATAAGTAACTTTATTGGGATTCTGAAAATATTGTGATTTTGATACTTTATTACGTAAATGTGGGGCCAACAAAATAGGAACACAAAGACACAAGAATTTGCGGTGGATTTATCTACAGCTGAATCGATGAGAACGCCCCAACCTATATATCTGTGGGGCCCCACTTTGTAGGCCTGAACCCCCTCAAAACATATCTGAGGTTATTTGTTTCAGTGCCAAACGCACTATTCCCACACTAAGTACATGAAAACGGGACTTCAGAGCGTCAGGATTGTGATTTGTACGCGTTGGGAAACCGAAGAAGATTAGGATCTAGTCCACCAGGCTGTGAGAGCGTATGAAGCCCAGGAGTTGGAATTGCTTCGGAATAGTGCTCCAACGAATTAACACCCCCTTGGTTTTTAGGGGAGTTTCCATTGCTATGTTTGATTGCCAGAACGCAAATTCCTACAGCCCTAGCCATATTCAGTTCCAGGGCACCTAGGCTTCGAAGCATCTGGCCGCAGGTGCATAAAACGCGGCACTGAAAAACTGCTTTTCGAAAGCTCCTGGCTTTGTCAGGGGGGTGAAGTTGTCCTCGTTTCCTGATTAGGGTTGGAGTATTTGAATAGAAAAAACCATTTTGAGAGAAGATATTGCAACTGGCCATGTGTTAGATGTTTGTTGTTTATGTCGCTATGCTAGGCTGTTTTTGTCGCCAAGGAGGTCTTGTTCACCTAAATACGGCGTAAATTCAACAGGGAACCGATGCAAACAGCAAAGGGATTTTATGACTCGAAACTTTGAGACACAACCTTGGCACCCAGGATATGATCTGCTGTTTAACCGGTGTCAGTATGATCACCAAAGAACTTGGACTTTTGGTAGCCAGGCACGAGGCCCCATATTCCTTCTAGATCCAGAAAAATAATCCCAATGATGACTCTGATAAAATCGGGTGGTTCTCAGAATTTGGTGACCAGACTTTAGGAGGAGTCAAGCTTCAAACATGACGTAGATACCTGTAACATCTGGTTTGGTGTTTTTTTTCTCCTAACTCACAATATGTGTGGTTGGTGATTTCGCGTTTTGGGCACCAAACATGGGGATTGTGGTGTGCTGACGAAATTCACCTGATGAGTTCCATTGCTTCCTCCCGACAACCCATCAATTGCTTCAGCTTCGAAGGAGTTCTGGAGGTTTTCTCTGTCAACTCAAGGCCAAAGGCAACTCTGATCTTTTCCCAGCAATGTAGAGCATGATGATGCTGTACAGTTATGGCCATTTACCAGTTATAAGTGGTTATAAATGGGATTATACATTCTATAAATGGGGTTATAAGTACTTATAACTGACAAATGGCCATAACTGTACACTTCATGTGCTGGACCTTGTATGTGAACTATGTAGCTGCGCCGCCTTCAGTATTTGCTTTTGTGAAGAATCAACATTCCCCAGACCATTCATGTCTGTCGTGATGCCCCAGTCCTTGCTTTTGGGACCAAACCAAAATGCATTAGAACTTGCAGCAAATACGGCCCACGAACCCACGCGCGTGCCGTTGTCAGGGGCTTCAGCTGCTTTTGTCAGGCTTCTTTTGGGAAGTTATGGTCCCTTCTGGACAAACCATAACCATGGTTTGTCCACAAATGGTTCATTCAATCTGTGATTGATAAATCTCACAAATCCCATTACCCTGCAGTAAATTAACATAGACCCTGGCACATAGGAGTTGGAAGATTAGTGTCCACTCAAAAATTGTTATTTTCATTTCGAACTGTTAATTTACCAGAGGGTAAGTTGATGGTTAAATCCATTTCTTGAAGATTTCATCAATGAAATCCCATCAATAATCCCCTGGTTGCTGGGTTTTTCCCTACCCCTCTGAAAAATATGAGTTCAAGTGAAAGTCAGTTGGGATGATTATTCCCAACTGAATGGAAAAATGATCCACATGTTCCAAACCACCAACCAGTCCCTATTTTGCGGATGGGTTGAACTCACATTGAACCCACATGGGGGTGTCTTAAAATGGGGCTACCCCTTTATCGCTGGATGGTTATTTCATGGAAAATCCATCTATAGATGGATGATAACTGGGGGTACCCCCATGACTGAGGTAACCTCCACATTGTTGAGCTAAATCCTCTGGCAATTTACATATGAATATTGAAAATAGATGAAAATAGCTACAATAAACTGTTAAATCCCTATTTTTGTTGAGCTAAATCCACTTTTTTTGGCTGGTCAATCCCATCGTAAGCCATTGGAAACTCCCTGCCGCTTGTGGCAGCTCCTCTGCCAGCCGGGCATAGGGATCCTATGGCCAGCATAAGCCATGGTCACCGTTGTTTGTCTAACCGTGGTTTATTACAGTATATAAAGGTATACATACATACATATTATATATATATAAAGTCAATTATGACAATAAAGGGGAACAATTAATCCATTGAATAGCATAACAAGTTTCATTATTAACCAAAGGTATAAACTATAACTCCCCAAACAACCAGAAAGCCATCCTGGGGAGTAGATAGAATATAGAAATGTCATTTGGCATCCCCAAACTAACATTGGAAAATTTCTGAGAACCCAATAGAGCTGGGGATAGAACTGAGGATTACCGTTGTATATATAGCCTCGTCCAGGCTTCTGGAACTGCGTAAACCTGAATTAGGTTGGTAAAACTTGTCCATTCCGTGACGAAATTTCGTCGCGGAATTAACAAGTTTCATTTGGGTCATGTTCA
>Ga0126342_10004564_pt1 | contig 23737 bp, 27 predicted proteins | sample Cyp1metagenome_FD_92528 | JGI IMG/M metagenome (GOLD analysis project Ga0126342, IMG submission 92528) | Coral microbial communities from Lord Howe Island, Old Settlement Bay, Australia - Cyphastrea 1 metagenome | ecosystem: Host-associated > Invertebrates > Cnidaria > Coral ...
CTGGGGAGGGGGGGGGGTGTGGGGGTCCCTGCTCATGTATGTATGTATGTATGTATGTAGGTAGGTAGGTAGGTATGTATGTATGTATATACATATATATATATATGTATATAATTTATATATATTGTATAATATCTATCAATGAATCATCACCAGCAAGTGATCGCCAACCCCACATGCTCCAAGGCACCGCGGCCACATGTCGCCGCGAAGCTCCAAGAGTCTTCGCCAGAACTCTCCGTGGTGCCGGACACCGATACATCGCCCTGGCGGAAGGAAAACAAGGGGAAAATCAAGACATGATATGACATGATTCTGCTGAGATATGATATATATATATATGATATGTATATATATATACGTATATATATATAATCCCCTTCTAAAATGAAGTGAAAGTGTTGGTGTGAGCAATTTTATAGTGATAAACCTTGAGACGTTGACCCTCTTTTTGAAAATGCATCTATAGAATCAGAGATGCCAGGGCTTTTTCAAGTTGACAATCTCTATAGAATTGCTGTCACTGAGGTTGTTTGTGAGCATCATTTTCTATAGAATAGCTGACACCAAGTCACTCTCGTAAAGCTTTTTTAGGTTAAGGGGCTTAGTTGGCCTTCTATAAAATCAGATTCCCCAAGTCTCATTCATTGACAGCTGACCTGAATACTCCGGTTGCTCTTGCTCCAAGTTTTCAGTGTCAATTTTTCAACGTGAAATCTCTATAGAATCGCGGACACCAAGGTTCTCTATAAAATTGCAAACGTTGACACTGGGTAGGTACCCCTAAACAAAGGAGGGCCCTAAAATGCACCATGTTCCCAAGCTTAACTGTTGCGATTTTGTAGAGGAAATTGCAAGGAGAAATATATATATATATATACATATATATACATACATATATATATATATATACATACATATATATATAATCATATATATATGTGATATATGCGTGATATTATATCATGATTCATATGCAATCTCTTGGAAATCATTTCCGATTCATAAATCGCATGGGGAAATGGTCTGCGATCCCATTAATCAACATATATCAACATCATGTTTGGAGGGTCTGCAAACATCAAGTAACTATTTTTTTTACCATGAAAACCTGCAACTCCAATTTGGCGATCCTGTTTGCGGGCACGGTCAATTTTCGAGTAATGAATTGTAGGATGTTGATAGGAACACAGGGGACAACATGTGTGCTAGGGTGAAAACATGGTATACGGGTTATGGTCACGCATCCCACAAAGGAATACCGATAATGGGTATATAAATCATTGCGAATCCCTATGAAAATGGATTGATGTGATTGATGACCATTCCCCAATAAAAGCAATAAAAGCAATTCACCAATGTTTTGACCATGGCATACCATGGCACTTATACATAATGGAATATCTTGACTGGATGTTTGAACTTAACCATAAAGACTTCACCTACATACAGCCCAGTAACCAGTCTTACTCTACTCAGATTCTTTCATGTTTTTTTCAAAGGCTTTGGAGTCACGGAAAAGTCTGCAAACCATTGGACCAGGCTTGACGGATTTCACGAGGATTTCCAGGGTATCCAACAATTTGGGCTTCACGTCGCACCTGTCACTGTGGTCGATTGAGCGATTGAGGTTTCAGCAAAAACAGCTACAGAGCTACAGCGATTGAGGTTTCAGCAAAAACAGCTACAGAGCTACAGCGATTGAGGTTTCAGCAAAAACAGCTACAGGGTAATATGATGTAATATGATATTGACATGGTGCTATTTATTCAGGCAAAACTCCAAGTGCAGTTAAAATGAGTTTACACTTGTGCAGTTCTATTTTCTTAGGGGCGGGATCAAAACCCTTTGGCGGACTTTTCTTGGTAGTCGATAGAACAACTAACATAAATTACCAGGTATCTGCTATGCATATAGACAAACCAGCACAGCATTGTAAAACAATGTGAAACAGTTAAGATTTGTCTCAGAAGCACAAGCCAGCCGCAATTCCTCACAATTTCCAAGGAATTCTGTCCCTGAATCCTACGCTGATGGTGGCGTGTGCCACGGGTGAGAATCGGCAGAGTGTTCAACACGGCTGTTTTTCCAAAGCAATGACTGGACAACAAGAGACTGCAAACTGTCGCAGCAGCCAAACAGGACCGCCCTCAATCTCACAAACTGGTGAACACAGTTTTGCCGGAATATCTGACAGGGGATATTCATGGAGACATGCGCAATGCCGCAAGCAAAACACAAAAAATAGGTATGTCCAACAATGATTTTTGCAATGAATTACAATCCCAATCCCCTTGACCTTCCCTTTTGTTTATCTGCCATCATTTTGGGCCCAGAGATCCCATTGGGTCCCTGGGAGGGCTGACATTAGATGACCTGCCATAAATGATGACCTCGGTGATGAATGAATTCATAAACTGTGCCAAGAATATCAAGAATGTATCATGAATGATCCATTTCAAAATAATTTGAACATCAGTGAGCATCTCGAGAAAGGAAGCACCAAAATTTCAACATGATAAGGGAATAGCTAATAGCAAATCATTTCATTACAATAATCGAATTATGACATGAACTTTGCTCTGACACCCTACTCAGTCTGGGGAAATAGCTGCTGTTTAGTCTACCTGCGCTACTGTTTAGTTTACCTGCAGGAGACTGGAAAAATTCATGACTGAGTCCGTTGATACTGGTCTTTTGGTCATCTCGAACCCGAGTTCGGTCAAGCCCTCGCTTTCAGCTTCCATGCCCATGGTGTTTCAACACGAGGATTCATCGTTGTGCCTGAAACACAGCCTTGGAGGATGTTGCGGGTCACGGACTCCGACTTCTTCAAATGTCTAGGGAAATTGTTCCATGAAATTCCACCACAAAAACTGGTATTTGACCTCCAAACTCTCCAAACTAGCAGGAAATTCATGGAAATTAGGTGGGTCAAACACCTCCATCCCTTCTGCCTCTGCTGAATTGCCAGGTGGCACCAACTCAACAATCTAAGTTCCTGTCCGGCACTTGGCTGGGCCTCACATCGATATGGCTGGATGGCGAATGTTGGATGCCACTGAAGCCACAGATATTCTGTAAATATTCTGAAGTCAATGCTATGCCAAGTAATGACTACATGTGACTCCTGGTATCTGAAAATATGTAGGGGCTAGGTTGGTATTATTTGGGAAGAATGAGCCTGGTATATTTAAGGTATGCCCAAAAATGAAATTCGCTGCCCCATCCAGGGTGTGATTTTGTCGACGCTGTTCTTGTCCCACATGGAATCATGGAATCACTGGCGTTGCGCACGGCGGAAAACCACTTGGCGGACTGGCAGAGAGGTGCCATCAAAACAACAGGATGGGAAAATCATAGAAAGTCCATGATGTGAATGGACAAATGATAAAACATGTCACTATTTTGAGTACAAAATTGAGGAAATCTCATGAACAGGACTATTTTGAACGTGCACTCAATTCAAAATTCTGAGACAGTGTGAAAGTGGTTGTGTCAAAGATCAAGAGTTTGAGAATACTGAATGCTGATACAGAAATGAACTCAGCTCTTATTGGCATCATGCTGGCAAAGCGGTTAACAGCATTAACAGTTTTTGCCCAGCTATTGACTTGTGTAACAGTTGCCCGTCACTTCTCCAACATGGGTCTTAGGTATTTGAGATGTTCATTTACATTGTATCGCTTTGGGCTGTAAAACAACAGACTTTCGAGCCTGAAGGTCATTGGCTGAAAGATGCTTGGAGCAGGCAACGGATATCTGCCAGGGGCTTGAAACAATGGATGATTACATATCTGCGTCGAGGTGCACATGGTTTAGACAATCAGCAGATCATTTCCAGCAGGAAGCTCAAAAAAGATTGATGCAGAACTATCATGTATAAATACAAAGTGTACGACTGGTTTCCTGGTACCATTAGCAGCCACATCCGAGAAAAACATGTCTAAAATATGCGATCTGATTCCGCAGAATCTTCTGATGACCTCATATTTCAGAAATGCATAAGGTGATACATATGGATAACATCCTCTAGATATATTGTGTATAATGAACATATATATATATGTGTATATATATATATATTGTATATATATGAATATATGTGTATTTATATATATAGTGTACTATCATGTTTCTGTAGGACATAGATATCATGATTTCATGATAGATTGCTCATTTTTCATGGATGACTTCCCGTGACGCAGCATCGCCAGTCTCTGGCCTCAGCGTCTCAGGCCATGCCTGGGATGTTTTACTGGGGTACCAAAAAAAATCCGAATGGAGAATATCAATACGACCAACATGACAAACCCCATTTCTTTTTAATATCATCTTAGCCATGTTGACATTCCCTACATATATCCCTACTCATATCTCTATCAATACGTCTATATATATATACCGATATACCATGTTAATATTCTGATATGGGACAATATGGCACTTAATATACCGTATATCCCTTCCGCCGGCCTTGGGAGCATTGGGAGCTGCTGGAACTGCCCAGGTCCTGGCAATGGATCCAACATGGCAGTATTTACTATGTGTGTATATATATATATATGGCAGTGTGTCAAAACCTTGTACCCCTGTAGTTCACATCAAAATAGCTGGGATTTATGGATGTTCATCCCCCTAAAAATTGAATTAATAGGTATTGATCCATAGCCATATATATAGTATTATATAACATTACACTATTATATAACCCATCTAAAATGGTTGGTATAGATGAATGATCTATAATATAATGAACATGATCTACAATATAATGACTGGTTGGTGGTATACCTACCCTTTCGTCAGTTGGGATGATGACATTCCCAATATATGGAAAAATAAAATTCATGTTCCAAACCACCAACAAGATATATAATGTATTATATAAAACAGTATTCGTAACAGTTGTAGCAAGACACCAATAGTTGTAATAGTCAGCAAGTATAATCATTACGACTAATAATGATGGTAATAATATCATGTATATATATATATATATGGATATGGTAACATTTTAAATGATGGCATCTTTGACTACTGGAAGGTGGGTGCTGGTGATCCTAGCGATGATCAAAGCTGGGCTTCCGGTCGGTGGCGGCTGGCCAGGGGCACCTAGAATGGAAGATGTCGGGAAGTATGGCTCAAAACTCTTACTGTAACTTTGCAACGTGGATAGCTACATGGGTATGGGTCAAAATTAGGTACCCCAATAATTGGATGGTTAATACTAAACTAGACTAACATCTGTGGTTTGCTAGGTCTTCCATTTTGACCCACATCCATTTGTGCAGCTATGCGTGGGTCGTCGATTGAAGCCCCATGTTTCAGCCACCCTACCAGACGTTCAGAATCCTCCAGATGCTTCATCGGTCATGACGCTTCCGTTCAAGAGCTACTTGACAAATACTTGGTGAACATCATGAACATCAAAACAGAACATAAAGAAATGAAGGGCTGTGTGTGTATCTATATATATAGCATATCTATGCATGGATTTCAAAAATCATATAACATCAACTAATATCTCATCTTCATAACTATCATGGTGATATCAAATATCTATGTTATATCTATAATGAAATTATAATGACATATTATCATATATACATCTATATAACCAACTATTTAGTATCGAATTATAGTATATCTATTCTCATTCGAGATAGACTGAACATATCCATCATTATAGAATATTATAGACATATGATATAATAATGATATATATATATAGTTATATATATATAGTTATCTATATCAGTTGATAGATACATCTCATCACAGATTGGTTCCCTGAGATGGGCGCAAGCTGCCGGAAGCGGCGGCCATTGCGTTCGCAATGGCCTCGGCGACGACTCGGGGCCGATGGAAAAGCACCTTTTTGTTTAGTGGCTGATGTTGATCATTTTCTATATTCACTGGATTGGTTTAAGGGAAAATCTACAGGAAACCATCGATTTTCCCATTTTCTATATATCATAGAATTGGATGATGGGAAAATTTACAGTAAAACCCTATATTTGATGGTAAAAACCCATGGGTTTCCTGTAAATTTTCCCTTAAACCAATCCAGTGAATATATTTCTATCATCTGAAAATGGGCAATCTGAATTTTCCATAGCTATTAGTGAACTATTTAATTACAGGTGTATTTGAAAATGGTATATCAATGATATGAAATGTGTATGCCTTTCATATTAGATAGTATTGAGATACAATATATAATATAGATATATACACAACACATCACAACACATAAATTCATACATCGATTCATTGACTAAATAAATAAAACATAAATACATAAAAAAATAAAGAAAATCGAATAAACACATATAGAAATAGATAAACACATAATAATCAAAATTAAGTAAATCTCAACCCACTCAACTGCTTTGCAATGCCATGCTTTTCACAAGATCCTTTCTTTGAAAAACCGACCAGGCTCCACACATCACCTGCGGCCCTGAGGCTGTAGGCGGAGAAGGCATCGCTCCCTGCGCACAAAGGTCGCAGATGGAAATGATTCAGAGATGGATATTCATGCAACTGGGGTACCTGTGTACCCCAGCTTGTGGCAATTTTAAGCGAAAAACGAACAGTCGATGGTCTAAACATCCACATTGTTGATCATCAATTTAGCAAAAAGCACGCTGCAAAGGCCCACCACAGCACAGTATCACCCTTGGCCCACCAGTGACCCTTCGGATCCTCATCAGTGCCGTGCGAACCCTCCAAGCCTGCACCGCCTTTGGTTTCGGAAAGGCCTGTTGCTGTAACTTTGCAACTGAGTGTTGCTCCAAAAAGTGAACACTAGAATGTTCAACTCTCAAATACTACTAAGATATAATAAGATACATATTTGATATATATATATATGTGTGTTACTCACCGTTACTCCATAACTGGGAACAATTTAACCATCATATGAGTCATATGTATACCGTTGTGTGAATCTGTGAATCTGGGTCAACAATCTTGGACACGCCTTTATCGCCTTTACACAAACATATGATAAATCAATCTCAACTCATTGCATTATTACATCACATTTGTATACAGTTTTTTTTTTGAATAGATACCAATAGAACATAATAGATTTTTTATAGATAGATCACAAAACATGTGTATATATAATATATCAAATACAAACATATCCCAATGCTGTAGATATAATATCATTATTATAGTGAGGATATCCACATTTGTTATATATCCCATTGGGATATTGTTATATATATATATATCAATAAAACATGTATATATAATATCCACAAACAATATCCCAATGCTGTGGATATCAGAGGACAGAGAACACGCAGCCTCCTTTGCACCGAGACCTGCCTGATGGCTATGAATGGCTCATGCTTTAAGCACAGCAATCTGTGAATTGAATGGGAAATTGAGAGGAATCCGTGGTTATAGATTATTTCAAATAATATATATATATATATATATTATTATATACATATAAAATATATTATATATATATGTATATCCATGTATATCCTATGAATCTTCCCTTTTCACTTTGCTTCATTGAGCGCGTCTATGCGCGCGCTAATTGTTCACCTTCCACACCAACCCCTTGGCTCCGAACCAGTGGAGCAGGGGTGGACCTTCCCAATACCGGTGGAATTTCCATGGAATTCCCGGTGGATTTTCTGCGGATTCCAACTCCAAATGGGCATAGCATCAGAAACCAACCAGCTCCTGATTTGGCATCACAGGGACCATCATTGGTTCAACCAGTTATCAAACCAGCCTCTACTCACCATGAAACGGCGAAACATTTTTGGAACCATGACTTTGACCACAAACCATACTCCTCTGAGGCAGTTGCTCGCTCGCCACATCCGGCTCGCGGTCCTACATAAATCTTGACCAATTTTGACCAGCATGGGCAAAGAGCATGGATGAGAACGGAATCCACCCAGAAAGCTGCTTGGGTTTGTGGGTGAAACATGGTGAAACACCCTCAGTTTCCTCAGTTTCCTATCTAGAAAACCATCTAGGCAACTCCAGAGCCCAAATCCTCCCTTTATGAACAAATCCGCGCTGTCCTTGCGTCGTTGACCCGGAAGCATGGGAGCGTCCAGCTTTCTCCCAATGTTGGATCTGTATCTTGGTGGCAAGTCGCGATGCCAAGGAGGGCAACAGCGGGTGCAACCTGTTTCTCACTGGCAAAAAGAAGACATGTAGTTCAGGTATGTTCAGAATTCTGAATGGCGGCTCTTTCAAGTTTGGCCCTGCAATATGTTCCCACTCAGTTATGGCAAATTCGCTAGTGCAGTGAGGAATCGCCAACCGGAATTCCCAAAGCTGGGCCCTCGGGCAGCTGCCACATGTCTTTCGGAATCTGCAGGAAAAGGGAAACAAAAACACAGATACATGGGTGTGACTCATGTGGGATACTCATCAAAAAAAACTGCTATCTAATGGAAAGCATGATGATTTAAACCATGGGATTTGGGGTTATCCTATTTTCACACAAAGTCACATGTTTCGCACCTTGGCAAATCCATTGGTTGATCTTTCTTATCCATCACAGGCAGATGGCAACCGCTTGCCTCGCGGCCATCTTTGATGTACTCAGCGGCCCTCTCTCGCATTTGAGCCTGGCAATGGGTCAAAACTGGACTGCTACCCCAGAAGGTTGGATGTACAAAACACACAAAAAAACAGCATCTATCAACATCTATAATTTGTATATAATATATAGTACAAGACCATAAGATATTACATCATATATATATAAGATATTAGACACACACCCTTTTGGAGTCTTCAATTCTTGACTCATCAAACCATACCCCATATATCATCCTTTGAGCAGCGGAATCTACAGAATTTCGATACAGGTCTGCTCGATCAGTTGCATCCACTAACCGGCTTGCCTCAAAATCACCCAAAATCATGTACGAAAAATAGCCCAACAACAATTCATCCAATTTCTGGGATATCTGGGGTCCATTTTGCTAATTTTTAATATATGTTCAGCCATAGATCCAGCCTGTTCCTTCGCCACCTTCATTGCTTCAAGGCGACTGTAGACCTTGTGGGTATCGTTGAAGGACCTCGGGAGCTTCGGGGTGCCTTTTCTGCTGGCGTGAATTTTGTCATGGTTGGTTTATCATATGATAATATATCATATCCAAAATGTATCAAAATGATTCAAGATGACCAAGATGTATCAAATGTCTCCAACATCCCAGTGGTTGCTGATGAAATATCTCAATTCTATATGTTCTATTCTATTCTTCAGACATCTTAAGACTCTTTTCCTTTTCTAGCCTTACTTTAGTCAGGAATGAGGGAATGAGGTAGAGAGATGAAAGATATGAAATAAGTAAACATCATGATCTCACCTAGCGGAAATGATGCCAGAAGTATGCAGCACGGAAGAAACACTAAGAAATCTAAGAATCGCAGATCATTTCAATAAAAGGTCGTCATGCAGTCATGGACAAAATTCACGCACTATCACTTCTGCACTGGTAGCCGTAAAGTACAAAGGTAGCCTTCCAAATGTCCAATCAGTTTGCTGCTTATCCTTTCTCCTACGCAGGAGCAACGGTCTGCAACAATCGCATCTTGGATCTCAGCATTCGCTTCTCTCTGGGGATACTGTGCAAGTTTGTGTCGACACCAATGCCTGCCGCCCCGACAGCACAAAGTGCAACAGAGTGGATGACCAGAGAAGAAGTGGAAACCGACCTGATATCAACATTGCTTGTTTCAATGCATTACTCATTCCATATTCCAGCAGTTTCCATTCTTAAAACATGTTAAAACCACTTGTGCCATTCTTCAGTTGGAGATCATGCCAATCTCCTCCCTGACTTGCCGCGGCTCCACACACCTTTTTTCAGTCGTTCCGAGAGCTGCTGCTGCACGCTGCGGCTGTCACCACCACGTCGGGGATCCCCCCATGTGATCAAGGAACCATCGGAACCTCCAGGGGTATGCCACCCTTCCAGAGGTTCAAAAAACATGGCACACATCATAAACATTCACAGACCGAAAAAAATTGTATGCAGTATTGAAAGTATTGGCAGATGTATGTAGATTATCTGAATATATCTGAGTCATATTGAGATATATTGAGAATTCAGGAGAAATCCACAGCACCGAGCACAGCTGAACATCTCCGGGTTTCTCACGGATGGCTGCGAAAGCAGATTCAATGGCCCCCAACTGCTCCACGTCGTACAGCTGCCTGGACCACGGGACTTGGAAAACTGTAAGGATTTCTATCAACTAGCTGTAACCATAGCTGTAACCATAGCTGTAACCATAGCTGTAGCTAGCTGTAATTAGCTCTCATGTTTGCCTCCAACTTTCATTTGTTCTTTCCTTTTTTTCTGCAATTGCCATCTTTGCCTCTCTCGGAATTGTATTTTTCAATTCCATTTTTATGGCATTGTTTTTCGTTGTTTCTCTATTGTTTTTCAGCAAACATCCTAGAACAAACCCAATTCGACAGCAGAACTCTAGTGTGACATTAGTGGCTCGACAATTTCATTCTTGCTTAATCCTTCTTTGCTACCTCTTAGATTCCGAACAACCTGGCTATGGGTCAATACCTATAGATACATATTTAGGGGGATGAACATCCATTTACCAGCTACTGTATTTTGATGTTCACCAGGGGTACAAGGTTTTGACCCATCCCCACCTGGTTACCATGGAACTATATGGAACTGATGATCCTTGTGTTGAATTCGCCCCCCAATGAACTACTGCAGCTTCGATGCTCGCGTACGTCCTCACTGTTTCCACCCGCCATTTCCTGAGGCGCCGGGGGAAAATGCGACTGATAAATCCCCAGTGAAGAATCAGTATTGAATCTATTTGTGTACAGGTCTCTGTCCATGTATACACATGCATGTGACATGCATGTGGGATTAGTATGGATTAGAATGCTGGCCAGCACATGAATTCTTGCTTCACTCGGTTCAGGATCTCCCAATCATCCTCAAACTTCACATCAACGCATGGTCCATTGAATCTGAGGGTTTGTCTGAACACAGGGTATCTCAAAAAAAAAAAGTAATTTTCATCATTTTCCTTATTGAAATGGCCGTACATTAGCGATCAACTCACCATTTTCAGACGCACCAGGGGTATTTTTAGCTTAGAGATCCCAGAAAGTTCCCACACATATCCCATATATTAGGATATATATGGCCGTAAAAGATCATAAAATGAGGTACAGCTGTCTACCATTTTCAGAGCTTGATTGAAATTGGCTTCCCCGCAGCCAAGGATCATCCCCCCAAGTAATTATTCGCCCATCCGCTCGCTGTGCAGCAAATGCGGCGCCAGTACCTCCATGGCACCCCGGCGGGTGCACTAACAAAATCATACAACACCTCATAGAATAGGACCAGGGATGACCAGGGTCAATCCCGACCGAAGATAATGAAGATATAAAACAATGTAAAACGAATGAAGATTGGGGGTTTGATTTCGTACATGACGCAAACCGCCGAAAAGGATGGACTTCCTGCACGCCTTGAATTTGCTGCACATCGAACAACTCATATTGGACATGGCTGCAATCACCACCTGCATCTTCAGCGCCCCAAGCCACCTCAGTGGCCAAGCTTGGTGGTTTCATCAAGCCGAAATCACGCTGCATTTCTGGGTCCATATCTTTTTTGAAAATCTGATGTCATAATGTCATAATGTGCCTTCAACAAGTGTTGCATATAGTTCAATCGTACTTGAATCATATTTGATCACACGTGTATATACATATATAGCAATCTATATTGGCATCATTACTGAGTCATGTCATACACAAATGTTCACATACACACATTGCACACATATATATATATAATATATAATACCAACAGATTCACACATCCAGGGGGGTACAGCATGGATCTATATACAAATATCATCAAATAGTAATCAACTATACATAGAGTTACATACATATATATATATATAATCATATATATATATATATCATGTATTTTTCATATAGAGATGATATCTATCTCCTGAGACCTCCAATGACTTCCCAATCCGAGATCTAGCGTCCACGCTGCCATCCCGCCGCAAGGCGCAAAAGGCGCTGCGAGTGGCGCGCAGATCCTTCACTGAGGTCAGCTCCAGCTGCGTGTCGCCTGGGATGGCCATACCCTCTGTTTTTAATGGGTAAATCATGGTAAATCCACCATTTTATAGCTGGGTAAATCCACTATTTCGACTGGGCAATTTTCAATAGCGAACTGTTAGTTTACCAGAGGGTACTTTGATATACTTTGATATATACTTTGATAGTAGTTAATAGGTGTATATGATATACCTATTATATCCTATTATACAGTTTATATACATGATTGATCATGATTGTACATCATACATGTTGGAGACTGTGTTTTGTTGTACATATATATATATATATATATCACAGGTGTAACAACATCATATGCTGACAATCTTCACATGTACAGATTCTGCGGTCGCAACACCTCCAAAGGCAGCATCACCCCATGTAATCACACGCTGGTCCTGAGTGTATCAAGGTGCAGCTACGAGTAGCATGTACCTTCGGGGATTTGTTCATCAGTGTCATACACAGTCCGAACATGTCGTGTGTTTCCATGCAGGATGAATGGCCGTTGATGAAATAGCACGATTCAATTAGTTTATCTTCTGATACGCTCTGATACGGACATGCCACTCCACCTCAGTCGTGGTACAAGTGTCCGATCGAAGTGCGGCAAAGGAGTAGGAGGTGGCTTCAATGTGCTGAACATCGTGCAGGTCCTGCACAGCTGGAGAATCTTGCCGACCCTTCTACGCATCGGCTGCAGCAAAGCACTGTCTTGCACCCCTGCACAATCCTCAGAACCCTGCCTGGAACCCTGTAATTCCTGGATTGCCTTTTTGTGTCAAGAAACATCTAAAAGCCATTGGCATCTTTCCAATCCTCCCAGCAATGGTATCCAATGGTCCCAGGAGTCCTTTGTGACTGAGCTGCTATCGCCTCCATGCATTGGATATCCCCAAGTCACAACCCTTCCGCTGCGATCCATGGCCGCAAATGCCGCAGAAGACGCCACGATCCTCTCGATCCCACGCAGCCTGCCATGGGGAACCATGGGGAACCATGGGGAACCATGGGAAAACCATGGGGATGATGCAGATGGATGAGATATGGTGGGATTCAAATCATCCCCAAATGGTAGGTTTATGGCATTGGGTGTAGTACATCACCACTTTCTCTACGGGCCATGTTGGAATTCTGTCCTCCGCTCTCCTCTTTTCCACCATCCAATAACCTGGGATTGCAAATGTGTGCAGGTAGCCAAGTTGCTGATGTTCCACACCCGCAATGCTACCACCTCAGAGGTGAAATGATGGATTAACATGGATTAACTTTGGCATTTTTGGTGGAAGTATCGCAAACTGTTTAAACATCTGGCTTGCAGTTGAGTCAAGCTGACTTACACATCTCATTTCGGTTTTCCTTCTCATTTTCTGAAGTACACTTGACTGCAAAGCTAGAATCTAGAGTATACTCCAGGAAAATTTTCACAAATCATCTTGCAAATAGAAAACAGACATAAACAATATATATATTATATATATATAAATATATATATATATATGCCAACCTACCAAATCCACTGATTGTGACATCTTCGGCACCCAAACCGAGCCGCCAAAGTGGGGATTGCCCCAAGCTATTACAGTGCCGTCAGTGCGAAGGGCTGCGAAAGCTGCTTCGGCAGCAACAATGTCAGAGATGTCGGTCCTTACTGTGCAATATTGGTATGTCTGAAAATGGGGTATGCCAAATGGCTGGGGAAAATGATAAATAAATCCCATGGATTTGGGTCCCAACACGATTTTCAGACAAACGCATATTTTTTAACAGGTTGTTTACTATGTGTTAAGCTATCATAGTGTCTTTAACCTGAAATGGCTATTGAAAATGTGTTGAAACGACAGCCATGTGAGGCAAGACGTGGATTGCCTTTACATGCCTTTACAAACGCCCGCAGTCTGGAAAGCTATCTCATAGCAGCCGAGAATCAGCTGATGCTGCACATCTTTACCTGACAACCCGAGGGCGCTTTCATGAGACAAGCCTACCAGCAGCCCAATATCTCCCTGGGGCTCCCTTGAAACTTGCAAAAACCACACATAACATATTCGATGGGCTGTCCCAACCTGCGGAAACTTCCACCTGACTGGCCTGATTGGTTCCCCTCAACAGTGCAAACCATCAACGGCTGGAGCATCCCATTTCGCTTTGCAATCTTGGAGGCAGGTAGCTGTCCCCACCGTGCTGGGTACTTCCCCAAGTCACCACTCGACCTCAGGGTCACACTGTGTCGGGCTCATCGAGGTCATAAAGATTGGAGAATCAGAAAATGCTTCATTCATCTTCATTCATCTTCATTCTCTTCCTTTGGACAGCGTTGAATTGATGGTGAAGTTGCGTCTGAGATTCTGCTGTCTGATGCTTTGGAGATCCAAACGCACTGAAATGTGGCGCATCAACACAAATGTCGTGAAGCCACCCTGGTCACCCAGTTTTCTCAGGCTCAAACACACATCTAAATCCACTGCGCAGATATTACACACCAACAATCCAATTAGTTGGGCATATGAACATGCAGTCTGAGGTGTACTTGAAGTTGCTTCAAGTGGATCAGCAACACTTTAGCTGGTTTCCATAAAAAGTAATTAGGTTAAGTCATCAATCATGTTCAATCCATTCTTTGCGTCCCAAACTTCTCCCCCCAAAAATGGCTTGAAAGTAGACCAACCTCAGTCGCATCCTCCTAGACATTCCTAGACTACCCAAGTTTCCTTCCATTTCACATAATCGAACAGTACCAGATTTTCAATTTTTGCATTCACCATTAGTTTAATCATCAGAACCAGCAAAAATGGCATCAACTGCTTTTCATGTTTGGATTCTGGTTTTTACCAATTTTACCAATCACCAAACAATCATGATATGGTGATATCATGTGATATCAAAGAGATTTCAGTGACCCCATGTGACCCCCCCACCATCACGGCTAAACCCAGTCACCGTCCTCCAGGAGCGCCGCAAAGGCGCGCTGGCTGGCGGCGAGCCGCAGCACGCGGGCGGCGCCGCTGGCGGCGCCGAGCTCCGTTAAGGGCTGGTTGGCGGTGAAGATCTTCTCACCCCAGGTGACCACCTGAACGAAAATGGATGAAAATGGACCAAATGGACACGGAAATTGGATGAGATTGGATGAACTGGAATGACATTGGTGAATGAATGTGACTATGATTTACATGTTGAATTATACGTATGTTAATTGTATGTGAATTACTGAGTAAGTACTGAATATGTTTGGTCCATGTCCATAGCCAGAAATATCGACCCTACCAACTTACTTTTCGCAGGAAATCAAAGCGATGCGTTGGGATGCACGCAGCCAACTGCACAGTGGCGAAACGAAGCTCGTGATCCAGCCAGACATCCCAGAGATATCCATTAGTTGCTGAGTGCATCATTAAAAGAATACATAAAATTACACACAATTACACATCTATTAAAACATTGGACTACACGAATAATGGTGATTTCGTAGGTTTGTAACCCCAGCAGCTGCTCCCTGGAAATCTGCTAGCTTTTCAAATGGCTGTTGCGCACCTGGCTGCCCTTGCTTCCAACAACAGCTGCGAAGCCCATTGAGGAACCTCCGGTGGCCACTGTGATCCACTTTGTGCACTTCATAAAACTGAAACCATGAACCATTGGTGGAAAAAATGATGATTCCTACGGATAAAAGACCAAACACCTCAAACAATTGTGATTCATCATCATAAACAGTGGATATATACACATTAACCCATGATATCACATGATAAACCATCCATTGGGCATTATCTACTATTGCTCCTCGATGGTGCTCAAACAGTTGGATAAAACAATTGCGCAAAGAGTGCATGGCAAACCTTGCACGTCTTGCACATCTTGTAGAAGGTGTTGCACTTTGCCTTGAGCCGTCTGAGGGTCTCGCAAGAGAACTTCACAGTCTAGAGATGTCTAGAGAATAGGTCTGGCACTAATGTGTGGTTTGGCGTTTAGCCCATGAGTTGGGGCTAGATCAATTCGGCCAACAAAAACTCACTGTAAGAGTTTTAGGGAAAAGGATGAGTCCCATCACCCATCATACCATTAATATCAGCCAAACGATTCGAAAAGGTCTGCACATTATCGTCATTTATCGTTCATGTTGACGTGATATGATCGTGTCCTAGCGGATCAGCTAGACTCAGGTTGGTCTTTTCAACGTCTGACTGAATCCATCGCAAGGTGCTGCTATCTCCACCACAGGTTGGCCAACCCCAGGTCAGAACTTTCCCTTGTAAAATCAATGCGAAGGCCTCCAAACAAGACAACTCAGAGGTCAGCAAACTCAGCAAAAAAGATCAAAAAAGGGCTCAATGGATTGGTTCTACTGAGTCTGATAGAGAAGTTAATTCATCAATGAACATACAACATCATACAACCTCCAAACATGATCAAAGAAGTTTGACTTGGCTCATAGTGCTAGATCCCAATTAACCTTTCTCTGGCCAGCCTTAACCAGAAACAACTGGGGGTCAATGGCCAACTGTCAAAGATGTTGCGCACTGACAAAACTTCTAGATGCAATGATGCAATAAAAAGTACAAGCAAAACGATGTCATGGTGGGCCCATTGGATCAAATAGCAAGGGAAATTAATATCTGAGTTTCTTTTGACTCTGCAAAGGTGTGACATTTTCAGGTGTTTATATGAGTCTCATATGCTTTGCCCCAGGCACCTGCCTTGCAATGTCGGTTGGACACCAAAAGAGCACGAGATGCACCTGCCAAACGAGATGTTGTGCAATGTTGTGCATGGTATTTCTACCTGCTTTTCATGTTTCTTGCTCGGAAGCTTTGTGCTTCCATTCCTTGCTAGTCCTGTTTTGCTTGATTCAACTACTGCTATTCTTAGCAGTACAGTTGCGCATGGTGAGGGAGTAGTGGTGGTGTTCTATCTATTGTCTCACCGTTTTGCTTCACAATCGACGCAGGATACCGCTGCTCAGGCTGCTCACTAGCACCTGCCATAAGCACATCTCCATCTTCCAGCTTTGCCTCTGACACGCTCAGGCTGTCCTGAACAACACATTTTCCGGGACCCAGACAAATGAAGCTTGACCAATTGCGAAGACAGAAGATACGAGCGTAGCAAACTTCAGTGGTTGATGCGCTGTACAAAACCATTTTATAGCGATGGATGATACTCTAAGGACTCCAAGGTGAATTCCCTACATCTCCCACAGCAGCTCGCTGTGGAAGCGCCAAGCATCTTCAAGTACCACACCATCTGAGACCAGAGGTCCCAAGAGGATCTCCAGTTGTTGACCCGCTTTCCTGGAGATGGGCCCCTTTAAAAGATGGATGATGGGAGCATGCAATCATATGCAATCTGGATGTCAAAAAACACGCACGTTCAATTATCACAACCTCAAAAATGCGGTTGTATTATTGTATGCGCAGAACACAAAAGCTACAGGTTGGATAATTTTGGCAGCGTCTGTGTGTGTGTGTGTTGTAGTACCTGTCTGTACATGTGCTCAAACATGTTTGGCCGCCACAACAGCACTTTTTCAATGAAAATCATCTGCTGCCGTTGCGTGGCTTTCGTCGCCTGAACTGGCGGCCATTAAGAAGCACCGGGTCTTTCAAAAACTGAGACAACCAACAGCAATGACACAGAGATTATCAAAGTTACAGTTTATATCAGATACAGTAATTACTGACCGCTTTTTATTCAGGCATGTGAAGGTGACCGAGTGATGATTGTGACTGTAGGATGCTGAAAGCCTGTTCCGCCCCAGCCTCGCTCAATCCTGACAGCGCTTAGCTGCTAATTCCATTGCCGGATTGCACTGGAGCCGCTGACAAACGCACGAATTGCACCGACTGCTGTGCTTGCAGCATTTCCGAAATGATCTCGAAGCCGATTGTCAACAGCTTGCAAGCCTGGGATGCGGCGATTGGGAGCTTGTCCTTGCTTGGGCTGAAGTCAGGAGAGCCAAAGAGTTCTGCAGAGCGGGAGGCACAGTCAGCACGATGTCAGCACGATGTCCATCACAGATTAAAAAGTAGATCGTCTTTTCTTCTGAAGTGATGGCACATGCATCTTCATATATCTTCATATATCTTCACAGCTTGGGCGAAGATCCCCGTGTTTCAGCCACTTGCACACCACCTCGTGCTTCCAACAACTAGGGTGTCATGATCTCCTTCACAAGGTGCGTTTCACATCGTTTCACATCGTTTCACTAGTAGGCGGCGTCACGGCTCTAGGTGCAACAGCAATGTTCCGGGCCTACTGCTGCCGCGCCTGCTGAAGCCATTGGGCATATGCAGTAGGCCCGGAACATTGCTTGCAAACCATCTGAGGCGCATCTGTCTCGATTCTGCTTACGGCGTCTGCAATTTGTAGCACGATGTCCGCTGGCGGCACTGATCCTGCAACTCCATGGCATCTGCCGTCCTTGGCTCTCATCTTCTCTGGCACTTTGATGTCCACCTGACCAGTGAACTTCTCCAAGTCCTTCACGACTTTCATAGCGTTCATCGATTCTTCAGTGCGTCTGCCGGTCACTGCCTTCACTCCTTCACTGCATGCGTCACCAGTTTGCTGTAATCTTCCCGGCTCAGAATCCAAGTTGCTGATCCCTGCGGCAGCTTGCAATATGACACTGCTTGGTCCTTGTATTCTGAAGGCATCAAAGTGGATAACCATCCACTTCGATTTCTTCAGATACTTCAATAATCTTCAATAGCCAATTTAGATTTAGATTTTGCCTGGAACTTGTCGAATTCGTTCGCCAAACTTTGAGTGCTGGTCACCACAGAAGTGGACAAGGCCTGCCTTTGTGTTGCTTTCTTGAACACCGCTGGGAAGAGAGAAAAGAAGGATAAAATGTCCTTCTTTTCCCGCTTTGCGCCGGTGTTCACTTCACATGTTTGCTTCTTCCTTTCGGCGATTGCTTTTTGCGACTTTCTTGTCATCTTCCCTCCTTGACTCCTCGTCTTGGCATCGAGATAGAAAAGGCCTGAGTCCCACGATGACGTACTTGTCAAACACACTTCTTTTTGAGATCTGTGAGGATATCAAAGGTCAAAGAGTCAAAGGCCTCGGAGATGTCTTTGAAGCTTGCTTCGGCCTCGCAACGTTGCGGCTCTGCAACGTCCTGCGGCTCGTGCAGCTTCAAGGCGAGCGATGTGTACTCCATGGCGTCAGGCAAGCACTACTGACATCTACTGACTATTTCTTCTAAGGGGTTGAAATTTAGGGGCCCAACATGAATCCACGAATCCATGTGATTTCTACAGGGTTAACCATTTGAAACACGAACGCTGGTTTATGCTGCTGGCTGGGATTCTTAGGCCTTCCTCTGAGTTCCTGTGCAGTCTCTTCATTGTGTTTTCACTAGCCTACTGGCCTACTGTCTGGCGTTGTCAAGATTGGATCACACTTTGCTGTTGAAAAAAAAACTGTTCCTCTCGGATCTTGGATGATATGGATGTGATGCACGCCATGTCAATGTATGTAATATATATTAATACGAATATCTAAATATATACACGATTATACAATATTATACACAATTATCCACAAATATACACATACATTTATCATGTGGACTCGCTGTCTGCCCTGTTTGAATTATATGAGCGGGATTCATTTTCAAGTTTAGCACCAAATAGACGATCGCAGCTGCGGTTTCCGTCTTACAGCAACTCAGCATCTTCTGGGGAAGCGCACTGAACTTGGAGAAAACACCAGGCGAAGCACTGATTTTTGAACAGAAAAAAATAGGAATCGGAATCACTACAATCAAACGCCCGGTTGTGATTGAAGAGCTACAAATAGCTACAAATCCACGCCAGAACCTTCAGGTTTCCACTCGGGGTAATCTGTATAAGCTTTGAACTGGTGGTGGATGGAGCATCCCCAGTGTCACAATTCAGTATCCATTCCGCCACAATTTAGGTACATACCAAGATTGAAACTGTTTGTGACTAAAACATAATGAACACTGAAAGATGCAATTATAATCTATAATTAGTTAATATCAGTTATATCATGGATATTTTATGGCTGAGACCTGTAGGATGGCTAGGTACTTACCAAAGGGGTGGTTCGACCCGCGCCAAGGCTCCGCCGAATGTCTTGAATCGACATGCTTGGCTCCAGATTGACATGAGCCCCGCGACCGCTCAGCAGCACCACGTGAACCAACATGGGCGCCACGACGTGCCACGACGTGCCACGACGTGCCACGACGTGCCACGTGTATCCGTTTTGTTTGTTCCAACATGTTTCAACCCGCCCAAAACACAATCGAACACATCGATTTAGTGCATCCTTGCAACTTGGATAGGAGAAAAACATAGAAAAAACGCATTTGGAATCACCGCGAAGCACCGGCAAAGATTGTCATTTTCCCAACTTGGCGAATGGATGTACATGGAGGAGGACTGCGACTGAGCACTGTGGACCAGCATTCACAATGCGTGAGCCAATAGGAGTATCAATCGATCACTGATTGTAGGAATCAGTTGACTCATGTGCATGTCGAGAATCTCTTTTCTGCATAGCAACGTGCATTATACAATACTTTGCAATTCATGGTGATATAAGTCTTATATAGTCTTATAGGAATAAACCAATATACCAATTATATCTACGTATAGTTGCTAGATGTTGCTAGTAACACGTTATAAAATGTTATAAATGATTCATGCCACCACAAGAGCACGGTACCTTGCACATCATACTCAGCATTTCTCTCTGAGCACTCCATGTAGTCAGCCTGAAAGTAATGTTGGTGGGGTCAGGTCTGTGCGACTCAAACAACTCAATGCTTTATCTGCACCCATTCAATTTGATGCTGTGATTTTGCAGGGAGCTGGAGAGTTTTTGGTCTGCAATTGCATGTTCAACGATTTGCTGTGTTGACCTTTGTCAAAAACCTTGGGCTTTCCTGTCGATTCCTATGCATGCCATCCCCTGAAGTGAGTTTCATGAGCCCCGAACCAGAGGTTGTCGCAAAGGACCATCCCAGACTACCTGAGTCAACGTGGAAAATCGCTCAACTCCGCCACGGTCGAGTTTACTGAGCTTCGAGCAAGGCCCCTTTCGGATAGCTCCAACTGGGCGTGAGGTGTAACCCACTGGATTTCTGCAATTGAAGTTTAAGCATATGTCAAGGCAGGGAAATATGAAACATTATGAAACCATATGTAACCCATTCAAATAAACACAGGTTAGACGGTTAGACCATGTTACACCTTGCGCCGACAAGTTTGGTCATTTTGAGAGATGATCGACGCATAAAGCAGTGTCTGATACAGTGGTGAATCTTCAAGCCTCGTTGCAACAGCGAGAACATACAGGAAGATATGGATCGAAGACTCAGGTATTTGTCGGTCATTTCTTGGCTCAAAATATGCTGAAATGTCCTAAACCATGGAGAATACATGAGAATACTCAATTTTCCAAAGAAATGCCAATCTACTCTCACCTGCAGTCACCTGCACCTCAGTATTCGCCACTCAACTGGGACCGGGCTCCCCGACACGCAACTCCCGACCATCGAATTCGTAGACGCCCGGATACTTTCGGAAAAAACGGTGTTCTTGAAGCACCTGAATCATCAACAGCTGGTTGATGATCAACTCATAATTAAACACAGTACTGACATATGCTGATTTATTGCATGACACTTTCTGAATCATCCATAACTCGCGGAGTTCTCAGATTTGAATAGATTTGATGGCATTGAAATATTTGAAATGAGGAACATCTTCTCAAAATCATTGCTCGTGCGGCAAAACCATGGCAAAACCATGGAGGATGCTATGATATGCTCTGTATTTGAAACGGATTTCAGTTCCTTCCACGCAAATCACCGGAGGACCCTGCTAGCGGCTAGCTAGCGCCTGCGGGTGGTACTTCAAGAAATGGGCCACATGTTGATCAATCTCATCCTGGGACTCGCTTGTCTCGCGGCGAGTCCAATTTGCTGCTCCGTAAACCGTTTGCTCATTTTGCTCATTTTTGCTCTCTATGCTCATCTATTCTCTAATTTCGAGTCTCAGGAAACTGTTTGTGGTTCACCGGATTTCCATCTTCAGAGTTCCGTTTCATCACATTGATGGAAATCCTGTGGACTCAAAACAGTGTTTCCAACTGTTTGAAACACCGTTTCTTTGTTTTGAGTCCACAGGATTTCCATCACATTGACCGCAGAAAACACACACCTTGGGTTCCTCCGGTGCAGGGCGCCTGCCAGGGCGAAGCATGGAATACGATGGACCAGTCCATCTGTTGATCTCGCTCGGAACACCCCAATAAGAATCATGTGGTTAATAATGGTGGTTATGGTTAACATTGGTTAACCATTATGGGAATTTTAACCATCAACTGGTTGGTGGTTGACCTACCCCTCTGAAAAATATGCGAAAGTCAGTTGGGATGATGACATTCCCAACTGAATGGAAAGTCATAAAATTCCATGGTTCCAAACCACCAACCAGGAACCCATGTGGGCACCTGCACGTTGCTGAGCTAAGCCTCGCCAGGTCATCCTATCCCCTCCATATCCAGCGCCTGTTTCTCTCTGGCATCGCTGTCGGTGAGGACATCCCCCTGCGGTGCTAGAGATGAACACCGAAGAGAAACGGATGAGCCCTGGAGAAACCAAGTCACATGAACTAAATTAGCTTTCAACATCTTTCAACCCAATAAGTTCCAATAAGGACAATCAAACATTCCAATCATTCCATGTAGAAGGACCCTCCATTTCATATTTGAACGTATTTCAACCAGATTTTGCCATGTTTTTCAACCGAAGGTTGGAGCCTTCGAAATCCTTCGAATATACCCAGTGCCGGCTTCACTCCCTGCCTTGGAAGGTCTTGGCGAGGGCTTGTCAAGGGCCTGGCTGGAAGTTGGTTGTATTCCGACCTACCAGTAGATTGTGATGTGCAAGGCCTAGTTGCTATAGCCTTAGCTTCCCAAGTGATGGCAAATCCTATGGAAGCATTGGAAGCTGTAGTAAAAGGGAAGGGGCCATAATACCAAACAAAACGGATCAAAACGGGATCCTGAGTTGATATTCTCCAGTTTGAAGATTCCTCCGACACCAAACGCGCTTGCTAGTGTTCAACTCTCCACAACCTCCTGGTATCTGCACAACACGAAACTCCACTTCACTGCTGCTGGGTGCGTTGCTGGCTATGTGCCAACACAGGGCTACTCGCGGCTGGCCTGGTTCACAGCGGGATCTGCATGAGATTCTGCTCTTTCCAGCTTTCCACATTGTGTACTTTCGACATGCGACTATGCAAAGAGTTAACAAAAATATGCAAGCAACATCAAGCAACCATGGCCTTTCCTTCCAAATCACACTTGGGGATAGCTTGCGTGTCACACTCTGCTGGGCCAGCCCAACCGCAACCCCACTCTCGGACTCCTTCCCAAAGGCCTGTGCAATCGAAACACAGCTGGGGAAAGGTCGGAATCCAATTGGGTGCCCAAAGGGGAAGCCTATATGGGGGTTGTCCAAAATACCTTTTCCCGGACAGCCCTCAATCGCTCAGCCAATCGCGTAGCAACCGCGGTACCACAGTGAGCAATCGCGGAAGGGTTTGTTCTTCGTTGATCAGATCA
>Ga0126342_10004565_pt1 | contig 23737 bp, 20 predicted proteins | sample Cyp1metagenome_FD_92528 | JGI IMG/M metagenome (GOLD analysis project Ga0126342, IMG submission 92528) | Coral microbial communities from Lord Howe Island, Old Settlement Bay, Australia - Cyphastrea 1 metagenome | ecosystem: Host-associated > Invertebrates > Cnidaria > Coral ...
TCTTATCTATCTATCTTATCGATCGATCTTATCTATCTATCTTATCTATCTATCTTATCTATCTATCCATCATATCTATCCATCTTATCTATCTATCTTATCTATCTATCCATCTTATCTATCTATCTTATCTTATCTATCTATCTATCTATCTATCTATCTCTCTATCTGTCTGTCTGTCTGTCTGTCTGCCTGCCTGCCTGCCTGCCTGCCTGCCTGCCTGCCTGCCTGCCTGCCTGCCTGTCTGTCTGTCTGTCTGTCTGTCTGTCTGTCTTATCTATCTATCTTATCTATATATCTATCTAATCTATCTATCGATCGATCGATCTATCTATATTTCTTCCTTTCTTTCTTTCTTTCTATCTTATCTTATCTAATCTAATCCTATCTAATCTAATCTAATCTAATCTTATCTTATCTTATCTATCTATCTATCTATCTGTCTATCTATCTATCTATCTATCTATCTATCTATCTATCTATCTTATCTATCTATCTATCATTCAATATTAATCCTACTTAATCTTAATCTTAATCTTTATCTTAATCTTAATCTAATCTATCTATCTATATAATTATATATTTATATATCCACATGTTTATACAAATATAGACCCATTGACATATATTTGTGGAGACGGGTTCAAACCATTTCAATCCTATGATACCAGAGCTTGGAGTGATGCACATCCATGTTTTCCCAGCTACTTTGGTGTTCACCACTGTACCCGGTACGAGTACCAGAATTTTGACCCATGAAGAATCTCGGGAATCCAACCGTTTCATTGAGGATTTGCTTGAGATGCTGGACATTTGCGCGTTGGCGTGGAAGGGAGAACCTTCCGAGGAGTTTGTTGGCAGCATTGCGTGGTGTGGTTCGGGATAAGTCATATGGGGTGCCGTCAGGTGTCAGACCACCGCAAAAAGTGTCCAAAGTGATGTTTAAGGAACAACGGGTTGCTTGTTGTGTGGTTATTTTCATTTCTGTAACCACTATGCCACCATGAGTCACAGTGAAGAGTGTTCGGGGTTAAATCAATCATTGCATTTGATTTATTGGTTGCTGGCACAAGCGAGAAAAACTGGTGCCATTCCAATCCCATTGTCAGGTGCAGACATAAACATCAACGACAGGTATGTAGATCAGTTTCTCAAAGAAACAGTTCATGGTTTTCATGATGCAACCGGACCAAATATTGCACTCCATGTGGTAGCCCATGAATTTCAATTTTATCCCCAGAAAAGTTGGAAACGGTCATCCAAGTCATATCAAAAGACTGCCAAACTTTGATTGGTCCAATCCCCACTTCTGAAAAAAAAAACACCATTTTGACTGGTTAATTACGGTTAAGGTTGATTTCGCATTTTTCAAGTTACATATGTACTATTATGTACTCATAGGCTACATCAGCCGCGCATCGTTGGTTTAATCCTCATAGTAATTATGCGTAATTCTGGTCTGGGTAAGATGTAAAACAGATAATATGTTTTGGTTAATGTTCCCAAGGACACAACCTTACACTAGCCGAGTTTGCTTGAGGTGTTTTATGTTTTCCCGAGAAGTGGGGGAATCTAGAGGGCTTTGATGTTTTTGGCCCCTGAAGCAAATGAGTTTGTCTAAACATAAGAGTACCTCCAAGCCAAATTGATGGGTTAAAGAATATTAAAGACTATGTTTCCCATTAAAATTGCCACAAGCGGAGGATCCACCATTTTTTCTCGTTTTCTCCCAGGCCCCAAGTCCAACTTGTGAGGCAAAGGCTCCGGGAAGTCTTCTGCCAGTTGAACAGCGCTTATGGCGCGCCCGTGACTGTCCGAGTCCAAGAATGGGCTTCGACTCTCTGAACCACCAAGAATGCATCACCATACCCTCTGGTAAACTAACATAACTATGGAAAATCACCATTTTCAATGGGAAAATCCACTAGAAATGGTGATTTTCAATAGCTATTTTGACATAACCAGAGGGTAAATTCAAGATGTGATTTTGACCGAAAACACTTCGCAGTTTCGTGGGATGTTTTCAAGGACGCCTGGTCTGACTCCTGACCTCTTGGGGTCTTTTTCGAATACGTTTGGATGGACCAGTTTCGTTTCCTTGATCCATGTCACTAGGAAATATGTGAAAATCTTTGGGGAAGACTTGGAATGATTTTTTCCATAGAAACTCAAGATTTTGATCCTAGCGGTTTGGGGTGAGCATGGATCTGGATCAAATATCAACTGGTGAAGGTTTTCTTTCCACCAATCGCACTTGCCTCAGTGAAATCGTTTCCAGAGATCTTCACCCACCTTTCCAACGGATGAAATGAATCCAAGCGACCAAATCCAAATCCACTTGGACCCTGGATGACCGTGGGCCCCGGCAAAAAACGCTCCCCTTTTGAGGTCGCCTCTCCGCCCGAAGCTCCAAAGTTGGAGGTGTTGAAAGCGCAGGAGGCGCCTTTTTTTTCTCGAAATCACTGGGACTACCTGGTGCAAATGGGTGGTGAAAATATGTCAAAATTGGGTCACCAAAATCCAAATTGGGTCACCAAAATTTCGTTGGGCAGATTCTAAACATGACATGATCGAAATCTGCGGCCCAGACATGTGTTTTTTTTTATGTTTTTTTCATGTTGACCCATAGACAAATAATATCTCAAATACTGTACCATTTCACTAGGGTTAAACTCAGTTGTGGTTCTCCGGGGGGCCATGTTTGTACCTGGTTAATCACATCCTCAATCATCATGAGCTCGGGGCCCTTTTCTTGCTCCCAAATGTATAGATTCAATATGATTCAATACAGTCGGGTTTCTGTAGCTTGTTCCGTCGGAAGGGAATTGGTTTCTTGCAGATATCCGAAGATTTAGCTGGCCAAATCCCTATGTTTCTTGATGATGGTTTGGAAACATCACCAAGGGTTGTGTTCCCGGGTCTCAATGTGGTGTCTTTGTGCAATAATTGTTCTTGAGTGCAAAGGACTTTTCCCGGGATTCCTCATGTTCCACACACCAATGACATTCCTTGTTTTTTGTTGTTTTCAGCAATCTTGTTGTCGGGGTGCTAAGCTATTCTAGTGGGTGATATCAAGCATTCAGGATGATCTCAGTCTACTTTCATTATGCTATGTGCAGTTTTCTTAAAAACTGGGTCTTGTGCTGTGTCTACGTCCATACTTTGGGGTGCAGTCTCACCTACAAGGTAACATAAGGTAACAATAACCATAGTCAGGGGCTACAGTATATCCTAACTTGTGGGAGTGAAATCACCATGGTTCTACTCTCAAAATTGGATGAACATGTACAGGAGACTCCCAATTTTGGATGGTGAAAACCATGATTTTCTGATTCAAGATTTCCCAAATCAGCCCATTAATTGGATTATTGTTGGAATATGTTTGATAATCATCCCATCATCCCCACATTTGCCTATAAAAATATCCATGAAAATTGCCATGAAACTAACCCCCATTGCACCGACGTGACGTGACGCCCCAGGAGCTTCGAGCAGAAGTGCTGGGTCTGAAGGAGACGGGCCCAACAAAAAAAGTCTAACGAGGTTTTCTCTGTATTAGTCATGGTGAAGAGTGGTTGATAATGGTTATATAATGGTTACAGGATGGTGCCCCCCAGTTATAAGTTGGTTTATAAACCCCATGAATACTATAGTTCTATCTACCATAAACCATAGTGAAATGGGAGTTATAAACCACCAACTTAGCGATTCCGAACTGGGGCACCACCTTGTAATAATGGTTAATAATGACCAAGGTTATATAATTATTCATGGTCAATGATGATGAAATAATGGTGTTAAGGTCAATGATTAATGGTGAATCATGATTACCCGTCGACCAGGAGCTGCGGCACCAGCTGGAAGTTGCCGCCCTGAAAGACGAGGCACCGAAGCGGTGGAACAAACAGGCGGCCACTAGGCGAAATGGAAAAGTGTAGGGGAAATGGCCATTAAACTACAGGATGGTGCCCCCCAGTTATAAATTGGTTTATAACCCCCATTAACTATAGTTATATCTGCCATAAACCATAGTTATGGGAGTTATAAACCAACTTAGCTAACTATGGGGCACCAGCTTGTATGCAACATAGTGAATTTGCCGGCAACATATGGTGATTTATTTGCATACATCAATAGGGGTAAAGCAACTGGTGCTGGTTAAATGGTGAAATGGCATGTAACTGGTGGTGAAATGGCTGTAGAACCCCATTTGACTGTTTTGTTGGTCTTCTTGATGGCGAAACAATCTGTAATATTCTGTAATATCTGGAAATGCATAAATACGTACAGAACAGGCCGGAGCATATTTTATTTTGCAGGGAATCTTTGCAAAAACTGTAATTATTTTATTTATTGTCAAAGAAAAAGACCATGTATGAGAGTTTTCAGCTAACACAATACTGGTTGGTGGTTTCAAACATGTTTTATTTTCCATAGTATTTCCATAGTATATGGGATAATCCTTCCCATTGACTAATATTTTTCAGAGGGGTTGAAACCACTACCCAGACAATATCGTGATCTAAACCAACAGTGCATTGGGATTGATGGCCAATCCAGGGGTGGTGCCTCGGAGCACCCTGCTGTGCTTCCTGAAATCCTTGGCAGCCATGTCGGTTTAGCGTTTAGCGGCTACGCTGTCTTCTATGAGATTATAAGGGAATATTCTGAATGACTTCTATCACGAGGAACCAATAAAGACAAGATAAATAGTTTACTCATGAATTTTATTCTGGTTTGTACAGAGTCTTGTTTTGTTTCCTTGTAGTTTAGTTTATTATTTTGATGCTCCACTTGTTGTCATACAATACTTATACACCCGTTGTGCCGCCACATTTGTATGTTGTATTTTGGTATGATATGTATGTGTCAAACACTAAAACCCAGGGAAAATAAAAAACATGTTTTGTTCTAGTAGTGACATAACTTAATTACTGACCGTATGAACTTGTAATTACAACCGTGTTTTGCGCACATATCTTACGGTTGTTCACACAACATAGGTAAAATCGCTGGAAATTTGGCCTTTTTTCAGCTGGGTATCCACAGACAGTTCTCCACTTCCCCTCCCTTTTTCAAACGCGGCTGGAAATGTCTCTATTGATATCCATTCTGATTGGTGGTTTGGAACCATGGAATTTTATGACTTTCCATTCAGTTGGGAATGTCGTCATCCCAACTGACGAACTCGCATATTTTTCAGAGGGGTAGGTATACCACCAACCAGCATTGATATAGTTGAAGCTTCCTTAAACCAATTGAGGATCTCTCATTTTCATGTTGATAAACCAAAGCTATTTATAGTTGAAACTATTCGCCATGGAGATCAAGATCCGCTATACTTTTGAACATATACAGTTATTGGTATGCATCTCCATTAAACATATACATATATACAGTATATATTCATAAATGGATTTAATATTTCATTATTATAATTATTATATATTTCGACCCCATTTGGGAATTTTATATATTTCAAAGATCCATTAAGTCGATGATTCATCACCATATTCCCCTTCTGAAATGGTGATTTCAATGGTATACCCCATTTTCAGACAAAGCCATATCTATATGTCAGACAAACTTAACAGTCATCCCAGTTGAAAATATGATATTGATGGAAATGGATATGAAATATAGATATATCAGATATGGAAATGGATACACTACATTTCCATCTCCATTTTCCTATGTGTTCCCACACTTTCCCATACCTTCCGCTTATTTTCCCATCCATTGGGGCAGGATTTCCCCAGTTTTTTAACGATCAGGCCGAGGAGGTGCGTGGCCGCTACGAGGCGCAGGAAGTTCAGCGGAAGGTCAAGACGTTGGAGGTGGCATTGGGTGGATGGAAAATGGATGGTAATATGGCTATGGATCAATACCTATTTATACCATTTTTAAACATCCATTTACCAGCTATTTTGATGTTCACCAGGGGTACAAGGTTTTGACACACTGCCATATGGTAATCTGGTTGGTGCTTTGGAACAATTGTTATTTTCCATAATAATTGTAAGGGATAATCCTTCCCATTGACTAATATTTTTCAAGATGGTTAAAATTTTAAAGCCACCAACCAGTAATCATATGGTAATATGATGTAATACTGACAGTAATATGTAAAAATGGACATGGTGACATGGTAATGAAATATGGTAATATATGGAAGAATTGGGTGGAGAATACCCTCTGGTTATTTAATATTGCGAACTGGAAAATGGTACATTTATGGATGAGTTACCTATATATACATACCTATTAAATAATTGAGTGAATATGATACAACTACACTTAAAGCCCTTTACCAGTTTTTTTTAAATATAAATGGGGTTATCATTCAATGAACGGGGTTACAACTGAATTAAAACTAGTAAGGGCCGTAACTACAACCAACAACTATATACATACCGAAGAACTATAACTATAACGAAGAACTATGACCAACACCAAGAGCTAACAACTACAACCAATTATTCATGGTAGCTACCCTTTGGCAATTTAACGTAGCTATTGGAAATGGCCATTTATAGTTGATTTACCCATTAAAAATGGTGATTTTCCATAGCTATGTTAGTTTACCAGAGGGTATGATAAGGGTGATTATCCTCATCAATGGTTATATGGTGATGATTTATCCACTGGTGGATACGATTTTTACCGACATCATCGTTGATGGGACATTTTTAGATGGTTCGGAGCTAAGGGTGTCATGGTTTGTTTGAGGGAAATCATCCCCAGCCATGGCCCAAGAATTCAGGTTACTGAGTGAATTATTGTAATTTACCCAGAATATTCCATGTTGACTTGATTGCTATCAGGGCTATCATGAGTTTCCAAGCCGCGTTTCCAAGCCGTACAACCAGCACCTCTTGGGATTGAACCGATAGTGACCATCCTGGAGGAATTGGAACCAAAATATGTTGGGATGCCACTAAAATTTGCATTCTTAAAATTGATGTAAAGGAGAGGTGTTGGAACTGGATGCGATTTTCTGAACAACTCTTTCTGATTGCTGGTTAGTATCAAACAGAACCTATTTTGTTTTGTCTTGTCTATCCATCCATCCATCTACCCATCGATCCATCTATCCATCCATCTATCCATCTATCAATTCTATCAATTCAACTATTCATTTGTCAGTTCTATCAATCCATCAATCCATCTATCAACTCTATCAATTCTATTAATATATCTATCCATCCATCTATCCATCTATCGATCAATCCTTTCTATGTTTTTCTATGTTTTTCTATTTTTGTATATTTCTACTTACTGGTGCTAAACGTAGGGAATGGATAGGTTGCTGGGGGTTGCTGGGGTGATTATTACTAGTGATGAAATGGATCATTCCCGAAAATTCCCTGCGTTTCGCACCAGTATGTCTATCTATCTGGTCAATCCAATGATAAACCATCCCCAATTTCACCAGTGGAGGAGCCTAAACGAAACTTGAAGGTTAACCCGGTATAAAAATGGGTATGTGTACGTATATGAATATATAATATGTATGAAAATAATAATATATACATACATATATATAATTATATGATTATATATGTGTGTGTACATATACATAATATTTGCTCATTTATATATATATACACACGTAGTCCTATATGTATGTGTTCATTTTTTGAATACACATTTACTTCTTGAATTACATACAAAGATATATATGTATATAGATAGATATGGATACTTATATTATATACATTTCATATCTAAGCATAATATTCTTTGGATTCACACATTGAAACCTCTGCAGGCGGAGTTGGCTGAGACGAAGGTGCGGTCTCTGTGAGAACTTCCCATGGATAGCACGGTGGTAAGCCAATGGTCCGATAAAATTGCTATTGGGACAAGAAAAATATTGAGATTCAACCATCTAACATGGGGATACAAGGTTAGGAATGAAGGTCCTGAGGTTAGGAAGAGGAAAACAACTCAAATGTAGCCAGAAATTTCAGCTGGTTGGTGGTTTCAAACATGAATTCTATTTTCCATAATATATGGGAATAATATGGAATAATCATCCCACGTGACTTTCATATGTTTCAGAGGGGTAGGTATACCACCAACCAGTCTAACATGGGGATACAATGGGTCACCAATGATGTTTTTGCTAGTCATAGTCATTGGATATTGAATATAGTCCAAAACTGGGAGTCAGAATCAGGATTTACGTATATATGGCTATGGATCAATACCTATTAATACCAGCTATTTAGGGGGTTATTCACATCCATTTGCATCCCAGCTATTTTGATGTGAACTACAGGGGTACTATTGGTTTTGACACACTGCCATATGGTAATCTGCTTGGATGGTTTGGAACAATTCTTATTTTCCATACTAATTATATGGGATAATCCTTGCCATTGATGATCCATAGCCATAGCCATGGGATGATGATCCCGACGAGCGAGCCAAACATTTTTCGAGACGGGGCTTAAGTTTTTCCCCGGCAACAGTTGTTTTTAAGAGTTGTTCTTAGATATATGTAAATATACTTGTATTCATATCTCGATATATATATACATACATATATTCTGAATATATGGTTGAAATTGGGAGAATCATTAGAATTGGATTGAGGTTCTTACATCGAATTTTCCAAGATTTTCCAGATGCTTGTCCTCTGGTTAGTTCATGTTAGTTCTGTTTCGTATCTCACCTGTGAATGGAAACAGCAGACGCCAGTTGCAAGGCCCTTGAACGGAACGTAGCGCCTACGGGCCCATATACTGTATGGTGTCTGGTTATGACTAACATAGCGAACTGGAAAATCACCATGCTACTGATAGGCAAACAATCTATTTCTATGGGCCATTGTCCATGGCTGTGTTAAATGACTGGGTATATCTATGCAACAATATAGTATCTAGAAATTTTCACATACATGTTATTTACGCCGATATTTGTCAACGTGTATCAATATCACCAACTCTCTGCATGTGCAACCTGTACACGCATGATCGCATGGAACTACACCGGTTCGAAACGCGCTGGTATCCCCAAAAAATCATGTTCCCACGAGTGCATGCAAGCTGCACAATGCTTTTACATGGTTGTTACCTTTTGGTAATCAAACATGGTAATGGATAATTTCTGATTAGAACATGTTCCCATTGCCCGAGTTCTGGATAGTCCTGGGTCCTAGCTGGATCATCCCCAAGAAATAAATGCTGGAATCATCATCATCAATCGTAATTTATCCATTGATATCCATTTTATATCCATTTATCCCTCTGGTAATCCCTTCATAAAAACGGAGTTTATCCATGTTTATCCCATTTTCTTTAAGTGGATCAAAATCCTGTAAAATTCATGGATGATGTCCCTAAAATGGAGCTCATTTGATGACGGCCCCCCTAGAGGTGCAGCTCACAGCTTGGCGCAACAGCACTGAAGAGGTCGGAACGGTTCGGAGAGGGACGTTGGGAGGGACGTTGTTGCGGGGGGAACATTTTGGGAGGGAAAAAAGATGGGAAAAAACCTGGTTTTTGTAGAACAAATCAGGAACCATGATCTAGAAATGGAGGTTTTCATGGAAGACTCATCTATAAATGAAGGTTTCAATAGGAAAATGATCTAGAAATGGTCGATAGACTCCACATGGTTCGGTGTAAACGTTTGCCCAGTTTAGCCCTATCAGCGGAATGGTCAGTGGGGATCAGTGGGGATCACTGGTGCCTGATGCTGGTGCCACCGCTGGGTTAGTTTTTGGGATTTTATTTGTTAGCCACAAGTAGAGGAATCTGGAGTATATGAGTAATTATGAGTTTTTGTGGTTCAACAAATCCGACATATCAAGTTTCCAATGGTGAAAAGGGATATCTAAATGATCTAAAGTCAGCCTTTGCCAGGACTATGAGTCTCATTGGTCCCAATTTTGATACGCAGCTGTTCTGGTTCAGCCAGGAAACATGTGGAAAACAAAACGGACAGAGTGCTACAAGGGAGCTGTGCCTAAGGAAGTTTCATCTAACAAAAGATGACAACACGTACGTTGCAATGTTCAAGTTACTTTTCCCGTACATGATTTACAGTAAACAATCTGAATCTAAGAAACGAAAAACATCGAAGAAACCACAACAGGTGACACGTTGCAGCTTAAACGTCAGGGCCACAACATTGAATGGGTACAGTATGGCCTGGATCAAAATGATGAACTCCCCTAAAAAAATGCATGTTATAGTCCCTCAGTACTCCAATTTGGTCGGCTCATTGGTACCCAATGGTGACAAGGAACCCAGTTGGTTTTCAGCAGTTTGGGAAGTTCCCAGTTGGAACATGGCCACTTCCCAAGTGCGAAAATGTCATACACTGCGGGGGAAATCTCCATGTTGATACACCAGGTGCCCACCAGGAGATCTGGGTGCTTTCCGATTGGAGGCTTAGACGCGCGTGCTGTGCGTACCGCCCGCGCGTGCCGACGCACAGGTCTAGATGCATTTAGAAGAAATCAGCAGCATGAGGATCATTTCCGCCAAATTACACCCGGAACCACCCTAAAGCCTAAAAGCATTCTTTGGGACTGGCAAATTGCATCTGGCACCGTCTTTGTAATCTCTGCGACGAGACCCCGGCGTGAGTGGTTTCCCTCTAGAACCATGTGCCACCAATGCACGGTGTGCCATCCTTTGCCTAATTGCTTTTAGAGCCATCCCAAAAAACATCAGGGATTATGATTGGTATATTTGGTTACGTGACAAAGACAAGTACTTAGTATGACATCCCGAATTTGCTGTTTGCCCCAAAAGAAACGCCAATAGGGAGTAGGGGCGGGCCTCTTGTAGCATAGTTGCCTACATGCTTTTAAAACCACCCCAAAAACATCAGAGATTCTTATTAGTTTTCCGGTTGTAATCACATCTTCTTTGCATATTAATTTAAGCCCCTAAATGCATGCAATATATGTTTCCTTATTAAATCATCATAAACATCCTTGCGTGCCGGGGGATGCTGCGTGGCGGGGTGCCTAAGATTGGAGGTGATCATTGTTCAACAGCCTCAACTCAGGTAAGGAGAAACTACATGAAACTACTGTATCATATCAGGCCATACATCAGCGTTTTGAAGATGTATCTTCTTACTGGTGCTAAACTGCTAAACGTAGGGTGGCTGGTTGCTGGGATGATGAAATTGATAGTTCGCCAGTGGATCATATCCTCCAATTTTTCAGAGCTCTCAGGGCTCAGGTACCTTCAATGTAGCCTCTGGTTATGTCAAACATAGCTATTGAAAATGGCCATAGAAATAGTGGTTTTGTCCATTAAAAATGGTGATTTTCCATAGTTATGTTAGTTTACCAGAGGGTAGGAATTGGATGATGGGAAAATTTACAGGAAAGCCCTATATTTGATGGTAAAAACCATGGTTTCCGGTTAAGATTTTCCCAACAAAACCAATCCAGTGATAGCTGCGTGGATACCTTGACTGTTTGCATACCGGCGGTGCCATGGCCATGTTTGGAACTTTTCCACTGCCGGGGTGTGACCAGCTGGGGCACGCGAGTTGGAGGCGGGTTGAAATTGGAATCCCAGGAGTTTCAGATGACACTCAGATGGCATTGTGTGTATTGCCCTCTAAATGGTCCATGTTCATCCATTTTCCATAGCTCAGATAGCTAATTTTCTGGAACTAACATAATTAGCTATGGAAAATGGATGAACATGGACCATTTATAGATGATTTACCTATTAAAGCTGGTGATTTTCCAGTTCGCTATGTTAGTTTACCAGAGGGTAAGATGTGTCAACTATCCACCAGATCAGCCATCATTTGTGGTATCTTGGTAGATTCAAAAAATCGACCAAGTCGATAGCTGCTTTTGATATTATACTTGATGTATCCCTATCTCTTATTCCTGGTTATATATATATATTAATATATATATATATATCCATATATACCCAAATATACCCATATATACCCATATACACCCATATATACCCCATTATGTTACATTATGTTCCCATTCTATTCTAATCATATCTTCATCATATCTCCATTATATCTCCAATACATCTCTATTGTATCTCCATGATACTCCCATGTTATACCCATTATAGATTATTTTTGTTGGTTGACTCATGGTAAACCCCCATCTCTTTTCCGGCTACACCCACTGCTACCAGGGCAGTCGCGCTCGCGCCACAGCCACCACAGCGCCCCGCACGTCTGCAGCTAGCGGCCGCGCCGCTGCTCAGCGCAGTGTGTGTAGCACCTGGGCTTGGTCGTTATGGACCGAGGGATACCGAGGGTGATGAGGTAAACCATGTGAAACCCCAAAACTTACTGACCAGAAATGGATTGTATGGATCTTCCAAATTTGGAGGTAGATTGAGTTTACCACATTGTATAAGCATTAACAATTGTGGTCTTGCCGAACGAAAAGGTTAGTTATTATCCATGAAATTGGTGGTTTGGACCAGCAAAAAAATGTGTTCATGTATAAAAATTGTGTTTTTTTGTCCATCAACAACAATTGCCGCGTGAACCAATGCAACAACAAAAATGGTTGTGTAACATGTCTTAACAAACAGAACTGATGATCTAAGACTGATACAAGGCATACCCGGGTTTGCTAAGACTCTGATTTGTTGTTTTCAATAATATTGCAAAGGGGACTTTGCAGGGAGTCGCCTTTGACCATGTCTGACCTCCCTTGTGTGAATCCAAGATACAGCCTCAACTTATAACTATAGACATACGGGTTGCCATTGTTACTGAAACTGGAATTGTCACGATGTTGGGGACGGGGGACTACGTAGTGAACGGGGGATTTATCAAGCCTTGATTGACATGACTTGCAACGCAAAGATTTTTCATGGGCATCCAACTAACATCATGTAGCACATATGGCAACAACAGATGATTTCCGCAAACATGGTGGTTTTCCATTGGGTAAGAATTCCAGAGGGTTTGTATTTGCCTCGGAATTGTGACTGAACCTGAAATCGAGTTTCCTAAAAAGCCAAGCGTTTGATGAACTCCCCCCTAGTTCTACTGCTGAAATCACAATTGTGGCTGGTTAAATCCCATGACATCCCCATGAATTCCCACCCCCTTTTACTAAACGTACCCCAAGTACTAAAAACCAGGGTCCGCGTTAAATTTGAGGAAACTTCAGAGTGGCCACTTTGATTTTTAATTGATCCCCTTTCGAACACAAATTTCAAAATGAAGCTCCCATTTCAGGGTTTCACCCCCTAATAATAAAAACTAGTCAACCCCGGGGTGTTTCTTTATTAGGGTCCGTCTTTTAAGGTTGAAAAACAAAATATTAAGGTTTTTACATGTTTTTACTTTAATATTAGGGGAGACAGCTTCGAAATCCAATTTTTGGCAATATTTCAATTAGATTTTAAAAGGAAATCTAATCGATTTTGAAGTCCATTTTTTGGCAATATGTTAATTAGATTTAAAAGGAAATCTAATCGATTTTGAAATAGAAAAAATCGTTTTTTATAATAGGGTTTTTAATTTGGTATTAAGGGGAAGCTTCGCACCCCAATACTAAATTTTTAAATACCCCCCTAATACTAAAAAGTCCTCCAGGTGTTTATTATTTGGGGGTGTGAGGGGGACCGTTTAGTAATAGGGGAAGGGAGGTAAGTCACCTGGTGAAATCCGAAGCACAACGCACCAACCGGGCCTTAGGGCGCGACTGCACAACGGCGCACAAGAGCCTTGCGGATGCGTCTGAGAGTAGGAGCTGACAGAGACCGGTTTTATGGGTTGGGTCACGAGGCGCTATGTTTTTCCCCATGTAGATTGATGATGAAAATGTCAGAAATCAATCCAAATAGAAATGTTAGTACATAATATGTTACTGGCAAATAATACACTTTCATGAAACATGTTACTATTGCAATTAGATTGATGATGATGCTTCCCACCCCCCGTTATATTCAAATCCCCCCATTGTCTTGACACAAATAGATCCGCCACTAAACCATGGTTGATGGGGGGTGTTTAATAGGGGGATGATGATAAATCTATAGATGTTAGGCCAATAGACTCGACCATCCCGACTGACCATACATTGGGTGCATAAAAACCATCAGAATATGGGTGGTTTATCATTGCTTTACTAACATTAGTGACGTTTTTTGGCTAATGTAGATGCGGATTTCTCATGTCATTTATGAATTTTCGCGATTTCAGTTCTTGTGTGTTACGTGCACGTGTTGCAGATCTTGTGCTGAAGGGACGTTGACTGATTGATGGGGAGTTTTCTACAAGATAAATGAATCTCAACCAGCAGTGAATGTAGATATACAGTATCAGTAGCAGCTAAAGCTGGTGAAGGGTAGTTGGACATGATTTCATTCTTAGTCTTGGTATTTTGATGATGATGTGGTGTGGTGAAATGGTTCTAATGGTACACATTGGCTGAGTAGTTAGATGGTTTTAGATTAGGATCACAAAATAATACGTATGAAATTAGCATAAGTTAGCCTTGATGGTAGCTCCAAAATGAGGTGGGAAGCATGGCAATGAGTGATCCTAATTTGCAACAGGAACAACTTCTAGACGTGGGGTTTGATACGGGAAACCATTGGAACGGTCGGGTGAACAGCCATAACTACCAGCCACCTTGGTTGTCCGACGCGATTTTTGGGTAGACACATCTAAAGACTGGTTGTTGGGTTCAAACATTTTTTATTTTACATAATATATATAGGATGTCATCCTTCCCATTGACGAACTCCATCATTTTTCAAGATGGTTACTGTAAAACCACCAACCAGAAGATAGCAGATAACCTACATTCTATTCCGAATCGTGTAGTTTAAGAAATTTCACCGGCGCGCAGAGTTTTGACCCGTCAGAGTTGAAAAAGGTCAACTTCGGCCATCGTTGGGCGTGGCCTCAAACGCAAGGGACTGCGATCCTTGTGCGCGTACACTGCACCAAATATTGCATCTTGACCTTGATAGAAAAAATCTTCCCTAAAAATATCACAAAATCCCAGGAGCTCGTGAAATTTGATAAGCCCTTAAATAGCTAATGATGGGTATATACGCAGATATCAGCCACGTACTAGATAGATTAGTCACCACCAAGTACTTCATTTCCAGCATCTCATAAAGTATTATGGCATGGAAATCCCTGGTTTTTTTTCCCACTTACATCCCCAAGTTTGATGGATCTAAAGTATCATTATGGAATATTATGGAAATCCCTGTTTTTTTCCCAGTTACATCCCCAAGTTTGATGATCAAATCACCGAATTTTGGCCATCGTTGATCTCTCCAGGATCGGCGGTGCAGCAGGAAGTGGAAGAACGGCTGGTGACGATGCGCGAGAAGATGGAAGCGATCAGGAGCCGATGGCGCCACGTGGGGGCGCCAGTGTGTCTCCCCATGATAAAAAAGGCCTTATTCAATATAATATGGTAGGTACCCTCTGGTAAACTAACATAGCTATGGAAAATCACCATGCTATTAATGGGAAAATCCACTATTAATGGTCATTTTCAATAGCTACGTTAAATTACCAGAGGGTACCTCCAATTTAGGTTCCTGAAATGGCCATTGAATGATATAGTGGGGGTTCCAAAAGCTGTTCTTCCCTTTCATATCCTTGAAAACAAGTGGGACTCGGAGTCACTCCATGAAAATTGTGGCTTGGTTTTGCTGGAAAATCCATGGGACATGTTACCTTTCCATACCTTCCCCATCTGTGGGAGGGCACCATGAAACGTAGGATTTTCCGGTAGTTTTCCTCTTACTGGTGCGTTTTACGTAGGGAATTTTCGGCAATGATCCACTGGCCAACTATCAATTTCATCATCCCAGCAACCAGCAACCCATCCAGCCACCCCACGGACTTAGCACCAGTAAGTCCTCTTCTCCCTTCAGATCTTCCCATGGATCATGGAGGAGAAAAGAGCCTGATCGCATCGGCGTTGGCAACGCTGGCGCTTCAGAGCCTGGATGACTGTGGTACGGTGATCTGGGTGTTGGTACGGGTGTAGCTCTTCAGTGCTGGTAATGGTTAGTATAGGGGCAACCAACTGGATGTTTTTTTTTTGATAGTTAAAAAAACAAAGTATTTCTGTAATTGTTTGCCACATGATGTTTACTAGCCAGAAAATTCTTTCAACCGGGATCCAGATTTTTTGGGATCTGGATATGGATCAATCCAAAGGGATGTACTCCATTTAAGACCATTCAAGCTTATCGAATGGGCGGAATTTCACTTGCACCTGGCACTTGAAGACAATAAAGGGAACATGTTTTTCGAAAACCTGGTAACATCTGGCAACCTAGTTGGTGAGTTGGTGGTTTCAAGTATAGAATATTGTCTTCCAATCATACCATGCAGATCCATACAGGACGATTGCTTGACATGACGAGGATATTGATGAGATCACCATCTTTGGACAATCCCGTAGGAGGCAGGGTCAAGGGCCACCTGTAGCCTGTGATCACTTTCGTAGGGAAGGGCCACAAAGATGTGGTTTCGTGCCCTTTCACGATGACCTCAAAGTCTCAAGATTTTTCAGGATGGCCTCAAGGGCTCTGAAATATTTTTGTACATGTGAAGTGAATTGGAAGAACGCAATAAATCATCAAACTGAAACACTTGTGAGTCAAAAGGCAAAGACAATTACACTTACATAACAAGAACAAGCATCAAGGCAAAAGCACTTGGCATATATCATATCATATCATATCATATCATATCATATCATATCATATCATATAATCATATCAAATCATATCATATCATATCCATTTGCCATATTACATATATATATATATATTCCCCTGGATATTTGATACCCAAAACGTGGGGAAAACCCCATGGTTTCCCTAGAATAAATAGTTGATCGAACTGTGATAGCTTTACCCTGTTGTGCATCATTTTCTTCAAGGTGGTCCCCATCAAATCACCATTAAACCCCTTCAAGTCACCATAACAATCTATTGAGTCACCATAAAAATCTATTAAGTCACCATAAAAATCTATTAAGTTAAGTTACCATAAACATCTATTAACTCACCATAAATATCTATTAAGTCACCATCAAAATCTGTTAAGTCACCATCAAAATCATTATTTTTGTTCCAAACTCCTCTTGTTCATGTGCGACCAAGGACCTCCAAGGTACAGTGCTGTGGTGTGACAGCGACCCGGAGATCTTGCGCAGCTGTGACGTCTTGCGCGGCTCCGGGATGCAGGTCCAAGCCTTCCAAGAACCTGAGGCAGCTGGCAGGGTTGGGCCAATGGTTGGGTCTAGGCTTTGGGTATTTGCCAAGCCTCATGGCCCAGTTATACATGGATTTAATGGGATTTAATGGGATTTAATGGGATTTAATGGGATTTAATGGGATTTAATGGGATTTAATGGGATTTAATGGGATTTAATGGGATTTTACCCTTTAGTAATTTAATAGTTTGCTATGGAAAATGGCCCATAGAATAGTTGATTTACCTATTAAAATGGATATTTTCCAGTTCGCTGTGTTAAATTACCAGAGCGTACATTGGAAAAAAAACATGGGGGATTTTAAGTGAAGACAATGGGGATCTAGTGGGATTTAATGATTTAATGGAGTTTCACTGTAATCCTGGCTTTGTTTAACGTGATTCTTTGCTTTTTCCATTGGAAAATTTACACTGGTTTGGGGAATACATAGGAAATACGGCTTATTCTTTTGGGGGCCTCAAGTAAATCCAAGTACTGGTTGTATGTTTGTTTTGAATATAATCAAAAGCAACCGATAGAATTGGCATTTATATAATCGACAATAATGCCTGTATGCTGGAATGTATTGCTGGCAGAATTAATAATACAAGGCGTCCAATGTGTACTGAGATCCCAAGTACGAAGTGGGTAGCAACCATAGTACTTCACCCACTTGGATATCCATCAATGGGTGATAAACCGCGTACCTAACATATCGATACATATGGGACATCTCAACAGATGCTTGATGAGCATTGATGAGCTCTTATTTGTAGTCTGGTTGGTGGTTTGGAACATTTTTTATTTTTCCATATACTGGGAATAATCATCCCAACTGACTTTCATATTTTTCAGAGGGGTAGGCTCAACCACCAAGCAGGTGGTTGGGTGGTCAAATGGGTCATGTTCGGAGAGTCCGTTCTTGGAGATTGTGTCATGATCAAGTTGGATGAGACCAAGCCAGTATGTGGTGTGCATCCCGGTAAGTGAGCAATAACCAGTAGACATACAAGGTTGGCAGTAGGATCAAACATCAAAAAAAGATGTATCCAACATTTCAGTGTACGAGTTTGTTTGAACATGTTGGGTAGCCCTGGCCATTTTATCCTGGAGTTTGTTACCCTCTGGTAATTTGTTACATAGCTATTGAAAATGACCCAGTCGAAATAGTGGATTTTCCCATTAATAGCATGGTTATTTTCCATAGTTTTTTGTTAGTTTACCAGAGGGTATATCCCATGTTGGATAAACCATGATACAGCCATGATACCAACGTTCGAACTGTGGAGCTTACGTTTCCGGTAAAAAAAAACGTGGAAATGGCAAATCCCCCACTTGTAGATGTTTTTCATGGTTTTTCCCAGCTATAAAGCTCCAATTTGTGGAGGATTCTCCTATGATTTCATATGTTCTGTGATTTTCCCCATGGTTTTCCTATGTTTTCTCCAGCAGAACCTACATGGAAAAAACGGGGATTTCCAAAATTTTGCAGGCAGGACGGGGGAGCTTAAGATCACCATGCCCTTCATGGGAAAATCCACTATTTCGACTGGGCCATGTTCAATAGCTTTTTCTATGTTTACCAGGCCGGGTTTCTCAGAAGCCTGCTCCAACGGCCTCCACGGCAAATCGAGGCGCTGCTGCAGCAGTACCTGCGAAAGCCGCAGGAGGTGCTGTGCATCATGACGTCCATGATGCAAGGCAATGGGCGCAAGGCGCCTGGGACATCCTGGGACTGGACTTTGCCATGTTTGATGAATATTCCGCTGATATTCCATTGTATTCCCGCTGATATCCTGCTAGTATTCCGTTGTATCCCATTGTATGCACACACTGTATATACATATATCTCCATTGTACCACTTTTTTTGTTAAATCACCATATATTGGAGGCCACTCAAGCAGATGTTTGTTGGATAACGACGCTGCTTGTTACTCATTGTTGGCCAAGATCTCCAGTTGGTGGCTGAAAAAACTGTGAGCTGCAAGTGACAGGCTAAGACAAAGGGGAATGAAACCAACCATACTGGGAAGAGAATGGGATCTATATAATTGCATCTAATTGCATGATATACCAGGCCAGAATCCCAAAGTTGATGTACACTGTACAATCATATACATCTTGATCGCATGGATTTCTGGGATCATATGAACCATATGCTGAACAACATTTCATAACCCTGGTTCCTAACTCTGCTAAGTTGGCCCCATTTACAAATGCTAGTTTACTAACCCCATTTACGGGCCCCTGAACCAATTCTTACCCTTTTTAGGCCCCGTTGGGCCCCGTTGGGCCCTGCCCAACGGCCAGGAACGTAACGCCATGAACGGCTACGACCTGCTGGAGGCGATGCAGCGCGCCGCCGCCGCGCGCCGTTTGCCGCCGCCGCTGCGGGTGATGATTTCCTGCACGGCCGAGGAGGTGGCGGCGCGCCACGCAGGCGATGGGGACAATGTTTTGGGGTTTCCATAGTCATGGAGGTAGCCCAGTGGATGGTTTTTGGTGGATCCTAGAAAAAAGTAGAGAAATGGGGGTAGCCCATTTCAGGAAAGCTCCATGTAGAAACAAGGTCCCCCCAACTTGGGTATGAGGTAGTTCTTTGGTTATAAGATGTCGTATGCACATGATTGACCATTGACTTGGGAAAATAATGGAAAATATGACTGACTATCAAAAGTGGACATGTGGCACACCAAGACGGAACCAGTCATCAGACACGGCACCTTCCATGCTCAGCTGCAGGTGCTGACATTGTGGTGCTGGGAAACCGCATCAAAGCTCAAAACTTGGTAGTGTCTTGGCAGGAGCATAAACTGAAACTTATAACATTTGAAAAGTGTTAGTGAAAAGTGTTATGTTCCACTAGGTTTTTTGTTTGAAAACCTTACAGTGAAAAACACAGATACCGTATAGGCCGTATAGGCCGTATAGGACAGAATTCTAGCACGTAGTTGCAAAGATGGCAATAGAAGGAGAACCATTCACATCAACATAGCAGCCTGTCGGCCTGCCCGTGGATATGTCATGGCCATTCCACATGTTAGCTGGCGAGCTGTATCGGTGCTGAGGTGACAAAGCTTCGCAAATCTATGGGCTTACAAGCCGGCAGCTTGTTTGGAAATTACTTGGGTACTTCATCCGGAAGTGCGAAATACCGAAACAGTTATCCACCATGTTCCATCCAAAAAAGATTGCGTCCAAAAGAAGTCTTCAGACTGAGAGCCCTGAGGCTTTGTTCTGGTCATGCAATGAAGGAAGAATCAGCAACATTCCATGAACATGTTTTAGGTGCTCAAGGGACCCACATGAATGCTTGGATGCGAATTACGGCGTCTCAAACAGCACAATTCATCTAGTCTTCAGATGGGTTAGAATCACTGAGCCTCCAATATCTACAATCGACACATGTTCAAAATCCTGTTTCCCTAGTGTGACTAAGTCGCTTCAAGCTCTCCCAGCCGGGGTTTTTGAAGTGTGCTTAGGCTACTCTTCCGCCAGTGTAGCCTCACAGGTTGATGACATTCCAAGCATCCACGGGGCGGACCAAGGATATGTGGGAGACAAAAGCTGCTGAGACACCGCAGTGGCATCGAAGAAAAATACAGCGTCAGCAGTGTCAGCAGCTCTTGTGATGAAGCTCAATGGTGTTCAACATATCCAAGGTGGTGGATGCTTTCAAAAAGGTCTATTTTTGCTCAATCTATAGACATGAAGTGAGAATATCCAGCTGACTTTCATAGTTTTGGGAAAAAATGGGGTTGACGTAGCCTCACGTAGCCTCCAGTGAACAAACCATGGTTGTGAAGGTCCTTCCCTAAATGTGCTGCCTAAGACTGACTCACTGCAAACCGATGGCCGGTCAGCGTTTCCAGTATACATAAAATGACCTTACATAAAACATAACCATGACACATGTGAATGGCTTAACCAATGTTAACCAACTATAGCAACCACTGGGGTTCCTGTGTGGGATTCCGAAGCTCAGTGGTTGTGATTTGCCAACATCTTGGCTGGCATTTCCAGAAACTGGAGCCCCAGGTTTTCCTCAGCTAAGTTGGTTTACTATGTCAACTATGGTTGATGTTTATGGAACCAACTTTTTTCCAACTCATAAGGGGCCTCAACTTGTACCATCCTCCAAACTAACACAAACCCTGAAGATTTGTTTAAAGAGGAATCCTCCAAACTAACCAAACCCCCTACTGATGGCAGGGTCTATGCAAAAAAAAGAGGGTTCAGCTGCCAGTGGCCAGGCCTCCATTGAAAAGATCGAGGTTGGGTGGTTTCTTTTTTGGGGGGATCCAGCATATTTATCAATTTTTAGGGATGGAAATTGTTATATGTTGCACATGATGAATTTGTACCTACACAATTTATGCATACAATTGCATACATAATAATATATATATATATACATACTGTATGTGTATATATAATATAGGTGGTCGATGATATATCTGTATCTGTCACTCTCTAATATATATATATGTGTACAGCACATGATGTATATCATTGGCTGTGATGTAGATAGATGCACATCATCATCATCATCATCATCATCATCACCACTCTATGATACAATGCATATTGTGTTGACAGTTCCATTTGCGCAGCGTCACAGATCAGCTGTTGCTTTCCATGCTTTCCATGCTTTCCATGGTCCCAGGTTTTTGGAGAAAAAATCGGCCTCAAACAGAAACTCTACATGTAAACTATCCGTTTGCGAACTGGAAAATCACCATTTTTTAATAGGGAAATCAACTATAAAGGTGCCATTTTCATCCATTTTCAATAGCTTTTTGTTTGTTTACCATTTCGGGTACCCGAAATGGCCTGCTTTCCACTGGCTGCTGTAATGAAAAACTTTTGGACCTTCGGACAAGTGTGTTTTTTGTGCTTTGTGATATGTGTTCCGGCCGTCTGGTTCTGTCAAAATAGCTATTGAAAATGGCCATAGAAATAGTGAGTTTTCCCATTAATAGCATGGTGATTTTCCATAGTTATGTTAGTTTACCAGAGGGTACATCCCACTTGGTAAGAGGTCAAAACACCAATATTCAGAAGCTGGGTATATCCGATATACAGCTGTTTTTTTCGGATGGTACCATATACTTACGTAAAAAAGGGAAACACCCCTGAGTCTGAATGGTAGAGACCATTAATCACCTTTCAGGTTTACAATGTGATGGAGAATACCATTTACCATTGGTAGTAAATTGTACTACCACATGTTTTGCTAGAAACGATCATAAATGTGATTTAAACTCATTTATTGTTTTTCAACTATACTTGAGATGATTGTTTGAGATGACTATGTATTGTTTTGTTTTAGCATTTTCACCACCAACCTTTTTGACACTATATAAGATTTCTCTAATATTTTCAGACACACCATTGGTACAAGGTGGTGCCCCGCCAGTTATAAGTTGGTTTGCAACCCCCATTAAGTATAGGTATATCTCCCATAAACCCCAGTTATTATGTTATTGGACTTATAAACCAACTTAGCTAACATAATTCAGCTATAAATCCCATTAACATCTAATTTTTCTTGGTTACATCATGTTACATCACCATTGATATAGTAAAGTCCTTTCACCACAGTCATCAACAGCCGCGCTACCAGGCCACCTCGGCGTTGTCGGTTGCCACCCGCGATGCGGTCGGACAGCTGGAGAAGGATCTGGCGAATCTCAAGGCGCGTTCTGAACAGTGACTTGTTGCGCCGGGGCCGGTGGTTGAACCGTTAACAACCAAGCAACAGGCTTATATTGGCCAGCTGGTTGGTGCTTTCAAACATTTTTTATTTTCCATCATATATGGGATAATCATCCCAACTGACTTTCATATTTTTCAGAGGGGTTGAAACCACCAACCAGCCAGATATTTCATGATATTTCTAATATACACATCCCAAGAAATGCCATGAAATGTTCCACCATATCCTGATATATCCTGATTATGGTTGGATATATCACCACTATCAATCCCTGGTTGACATTATATCATTATATCATATGATATCCATGTATATATATATCCCGTTCTATCAAGTCAATATCTCCACATATCCCATGACGGATCCGGCTGGTGCTGGTATATTAATGCTAACATTTTTAATGGTATATTGATGGTAAAATATGGGATCCATGTTACCATATATAGCAGCACCATGGATCCTATGGGATATGTAACAATATGTGCTCCACGAATTCCACGTGACAAGTGTTTGGGGCCAAATTCCCACGGGTTTTTAATGGGTTCATAGTGGGTTTATAAGGGTAAACACCCTCTGGTTCTGTCAAAATAGCTATTGAAAATGACCATTTATAGTGGATTTTCCCATTGAAAATGGTGATTTCCCATAGTTATGTTAGTTTACCAGAGGGTAATATGGTTTAATTCTAGCTCCAAGTTACCCAAATTCAGAAAATGTACATATACTATGAATCCATCGTACTCCAGACCTGTCTCTTTGGACCCACTGTTTTCCCAACCTGTTTCCCTGTGTGTAACATGTTTCA
>Ga0126342_10004566_pt1 | contig 23735 bp, 30 predicted proteins | sample Cyp1metagenome_FD_92528 | JGI IMG/M metagenome (GOLD analysis project Ga0126342, IMG submission 92528) | Coral microbial communities from Lord Howe Island, Old Settlement Bay, Australia - Cyphastrea 1 metagenome | ecosystem: Host-associated > Invertebrates > Cnidaria > Coral ...
CCTACGTATAGATTACGTATGGTTTCTTCGTATGGAAGGGGGGGGGGCTAAACAAATGTAACATGCAGGCGGGAGGTACATGTTATATTTGTTTGCCCCCCCCCCCTTCACCTTGTATGATAGCTATATGGAGGGTGGGGGGTCAAAAAGAATTATTGTATCTTACATTTTTGGGGTCCCCCTGGTTTTCGGCAAGCCAAGGGGGTAGGGATTATAATTTGTAATATCTATATAATTATGAAATGACTTATGATTGCTTATAAAGTTTATAGCACATCTTGGAACGTTGAGCATGTTCAGCCAAGTGCCCTCCTACTTTCTCGGCCAGTTCTTCTACAACATTCTTACACAAGCAAAAACAGAAAAGAAATCAAACAGCAGATTGATCTGATTGTTCCACATTTCCCAAAACTTCTCTCTGCCGAGTCAGCTAAGTCAGCTCCTTTCTCTGCCGCTCCAATGCTTCTTGGACAATCGCATCTAGCTCCGTCTGCTCATAGCAATCCAGGGCCGGGCTGAGGTCGTCCAATTCGTCGCCGTCTCGAGCATCTTCCTGCAAATGTGTTTTTGCGCCAAATTTGGGTGGTCAATACATTTCAAGACCAATATGTAAATATAAAAATATATATATACAGTATGTATGTATATATATATATAAGAAGTTGGGATTTTTAAGTGTTTGACGGACAAACCAAACATTCTACCCGTCTGCCCTCTCCTTGTGCTGCTGGGCACCTGAGCAAATCCCAACAAAACTGCCTTTGGAGCAGAAGATGTGCTGAACGAATCAACCGTCACATCACTTGGTCCACTGGCACTTGGAAAGAAATTCAACGATAGAGTTATTTTTTCAGATTTTTCTCTGTATTTGAAGATCTTGAAAAGTGAAAAGCCAACAGGACCAGACAGGACCTGGTGACAAAACCATAGCAAGTTGACTTACCAGCTCGCAAGTGGCGAGCTTGTTGCCGACATCAAAGCTTTCACGTTGTTCTTGAGATGCAAACCAACTTCTAGTTTGCTGTAGAATCAGTTCTGCTACAACATTTGAGCATACGCATTCGTGGTTGCATAGCAAACGGAGGGCCAGCTTGTCTACAAAGGAGCTTGGTATGAAATGCCGATTCGTTTGCTCTCCAGGCTCCTGGAAAAAGCGGACGCAAGGCCAGCTTGTTCTCCCTCAAAAAGTGTTCGGTTCGAAAGGGTGGCATTTAGACCGGCCAATGAAAAGAAGAGTATGCCAGATAAAGACAAATAAACCGGATACACCGGACATGCACTTCTCTCGTTTTAAGGTGAGGAAAACCCTGCTAGCTAAGTGGTGGCTGATCAAGATTGGCATACTCATCAAACTGCTTGAGGCCAACACTCAGACAGAAACAGCAACTCTCTGACACCTACAGTTGTGTCTATTAAATGTCTTGGGCATTTGAGCTTCTACTAACAACCCACTTAAACCATCTTAAACCACCATAAACCACTCAAACCCTTCAAAGAAACAAAAAACTGATACCTGCCGCATTCTGAGGCCTGTGAACCATCAACCATCATCATGAACCTTTTCCCGTGGCTTTTTAAAGCCCGTTCCGTGGTCAAGCCATTCCAATCTACTGTATTGAATTGGCTCTCAGCTCTCCTCTCGTGGTCGAGTAGAACCTGGAACAAGCAGTCTCGATGCTGGCAATGCCACCAGAAAACATCTTAGTGCTTCAGATCAGCTGATGTTGTGACAACATGTAAAACTCGAAAGTGGTTCAAAACTCCAAAATGTTCAAAGCAAAATTCGAGTCATTTCCTTCCCCTATCACATAGTTGCTGCTATCCTGCCCTCATTGCCGTTGCAAGTTTCCAGCACACTTTCTGGTCCGTCTTTCACTTTTGGACATGTCACTAAGGCCACTATGTCCCTATATGCACCCTTTCCCGCCTCCATCTGGCCGTCGTGTTGGGGGAATGCGGGGCATCGGCTCCGGCTCCGGTGCCCCTTGGGGCATCTCCTCTGGCATCGACCTGCCAGGGGCTTCATCACTTGGACAAGTCCAAGGGGCCAAGATCTGTCACTGGGTGTGTCACCTCTACCATCTTTCCAGCTCATTCCCTCCAAAAATGGAATCACCATAATGTGGTAAAACCAATGCCATAAAGCATCCCCAAAAATAACCCATGGCTGTAGTGGTATAAACCATCCCCAAATGATCGGTTTAGTGTCGCCGCCTCGCTGGCGCCGCCGGCTGCAGCCGCAACGAGGTGGGCTGGGTGAAAACCCCAGGCGGCGCTGCCAAATCAGCGCTGCTTGGCACCTGGCAGGGCGCGAGCTTGAGAAGAAAAGTTACAGATACCGCATTCAAAATGAATGTAATGAAGAATGAAGACTGAAGAAGTGATTTGTTCTGCTCAGAGTTGATGCAAAATGAATGAATTTCTGAGTTAAACCCAACTCTTGATACTTTTGGCTCAGTTGCCTGTGACACAGGGAGCTGCCATACAGTCTCTCTTGTGCCAGGATTGTGGTAGTATGGGCGTCTGCTCCTGCAAGAACGTGAGAGCAAGCAGGGCAAGTTCAAACAATTGGACACGGCCTTCTTTTGTCACGATGTCCCGGGATGTCTCGCGATTTCTTGATTCCAGCTAATGCACTGCACTGAAGCATGCGGTTGGAAGTCTTGGACACACATTTGCTAGAAACCTCATGGCATCTCCATGTTGTTTGTACGACAGAAAAACACGCCTGTAGTCCATGAGTCGCTGCCAAAAGCCAATCTGTGGTGGCGGAGGCTTCCAATCCGAGGTCATCTCTGTATGGTTCCAATAGTAGCGCCTGCCAAGTTCATCCATCCTCATCTCTATAACAGGCACCCGATCCTTGGAGCCGCACACAGGGTGCATTTGAGGCATCAGCATGTCCCAAAAATGGATGCGCACAAGAGATTTCGCAAGGCCCAACATGTCCCGTTTCAAACTCTGACTTTTCTGTAGAGTTGCGGGTACATGCCCTGCATGCCCTGATTGCCCTGCAGGCCCTGCAGGACTGCCCGGACCCCTGCAGGATATCAGGATTCAAGAAATGCAGCAAAGCTTGCGTCTGGCCGGCCAAAGGCACTCTCGAAACTATAAGTCAAACATTCAACATTTGCAACATTTGCACGAATTTGCAGCTGTGAATATTCCTTTAGGGGTCAACGTCGGATTGCGAAACTTCCCGGTCGGATTGTGAAACTTCCCGGTTGGATTGTGCAACTTGGATTGTGAAACTTGCCCGTCGGATTGTGAAACTTGTCTTGTGAAATTTGAAAATCGGATTGTGAAACTATAAAGTAGGATTGTGAAACTCTGCAGACGGACTGTGAAACTCTGGGGGCGGATTGTGAAACTAGGATTGCGCAACTCTGAAGGCGGATTGTGAAACTGGGGACGGATTGTGAAACTGGGATTGCGAAACTCTGAAGACGGATTGTGAAACTCTTGGGACGAGTGTGAAACTGAGATTGTGAAAGTCTGAAAACAAATTGTGAAAATTTGGGGGAAGATTGTGAAACTGGTATTGTGAAAGTCTGCAGAGAGATGGTGAACTGCGAACCTCTGAAGACAGATCAGAAAACTTGTGGAGACTCCAAGGCAGTTTGAAGTTCCATGGCCAGTTTGAAGTTCCATGGGGTGGGATTTTTGATATCATCTTAGCCTTGCGGAGACTCCAAGTCAGTTTGAAGTTCCATGGGGGTGGGAATTTTGATATCATCTTAACTTTGTCGGGACCCCAAGCCATTTTGAAGCTTCATGGGGCGAAATTTTGACACCATCTCAGCCTTGTGGAGACTCCAAGTCATTTTGAAGTTCCATGGGGCGAAATTGTGACACCATCTCGGCCTTGTGGAGACTCCAAGTCAGTTTGAAGTTCCATTGGGGTGGGAATTTTGATATCATCTTAACCTTGTGGAGACTCCAAGTCAGTTTGAAGCTCCATGGGGGTGGGAATTTTGATATCATCTCAACCTTGTGGAGACTCCAAGTCAGTTTGAAGTTCCATGGGGGTGGGAATTTTGACATCATCTTAACCTTGTGGGGACTCCAAGTCAGTGTGAAGCTCCATGGTGGTGGGAATTTTGACATCATCTTAACCTTGTGGGGACTCCAAGTCAGTTTGAAGTTCCATGGGGGTGGGAATTTTGATATCATCTTAGCCTTGTGGAGGCCCCAAGTCAGTTTGAAGTTCCATGGCGATGGGAATTTTGATATCATGTAAACTTTGTGGATAGCCCAAGTCAGTTTGAAGTTCCGTGGGGGTGGGAATTCTGATATCATCTTAACCTTGTGGAGAGCCCAAGTCAGTTTAAAATTCCATGGGGGTGGGAATTTTGATATCATCTTAACTTTGTGGGGACCCCAAGCCAGTTTGAAGTTCCATGGGGTGGGAATTTTGATATCATCTTAGCCTTGCGGAGACGCCAAGTCAGTTTGAAGTTCCATGGGGGTGGGAATCTTGATATCATCTGAACCTTGTGGGGACTCCAAGTCAGTTTGAAGTTGCATGGGGTGGGAATTTTGATATCATCTTAGCATTGTGGAGGCTCCAAGTCAGTTTGAAGTTCCATAGGGGTGGGAATTTTGATATCATCTTAACCTTGTGGAGACTCCAAGTCAGTTTGAAGCTCCATGGGGGTTGGAATTTTGATATCATCTTAACCTTGTGGAGACCCCAAGTCAGTTTGAAGTTCCAAGGGGGTGGGAATTTTGACATCATCTTAACCTTGTGGGGACTCCAAGTCAGTTTGAAGTTCCATGGGGGTGGGAATTTTGACACCATCTCAACCTTGTGGGGACTCCAAGTCAGTTTGAAGCTCCATGGGGGTGGGAATTTTGATATCATCTTAACCTTGTGGCGACCCCAAGCCAGTTTGAAGCTCCTTGGGGGTGGGAATTTTGATATCATCTCAACCTTGTGGAGACTCCAAGTCAGTTTGAAGTTCCATGGGGGTGGGAATTTTGATATCATCCTAACCTTGTGGAGGCTTCAAGCCATTTTGAAGTTCCATGGGGGGAAATTTTGGCATTATCTTAGCCTTGCGGAGACCCCAAGTCAGTTTGAAGTTCCATGGCTGCGGGGGCATTGTGATATCATCTTAGCCTTGTGGAGACTCCAAGTCAGTTTGAATTTCCATGGGGGTGGGAATTTTGATATCATCTCAGCCTTGCGGAGACTCCAAGTCAGTTTGAAGTTCCATGGGGGTGGGAATTTTGATATCGTCATAACTTTGTGGGACTCCAAGTCAGTTTGAAGTTTGAAGTTCCATGGGAGAGAGAATTTCTATATCATCCTTGCCTGGTGGAGACTCCAAGTCAGTTTGAACTTCCATGGTGGTGAGGGAATTTTGATATGTCACCTTAACAGTGTGAAGACTCCAAGTCAGTTTGAAGTTCCATGGGGCTGGGAATTTTGATATCATCTTAACCTTGTGGGGACTCCAAGTCAGTTTGAAAGCTCCATGGGGGTGGGAATCTTGATATCATCTTAACTTTGTGGAGACTCCAAGTCAGTTTGAAGTTCCATGGGGGTGGGAATGTTGATAACGTCTTTCTCTTGTGGACGGCACGTGTCATTTTTTCAAATTCTATGGGGGCTGGAACTGTTTGGAGGAAGTGTCGTTGCAGAGTTGCGTAGTCCGGAAAGCGCAGTTGCACAAGCAGAGGTACACAAGTCTGGGAGTTGCGTAATCTGTCAAAAGCAGTTGGGCAAGCAGAGTTGCGCAATCAGAGTTGCGCAATCCTGAAATTTGCGCACGCGGAGTTGCGCAATCCTAGCTGCGCAATCCGACCAAAGAGTTGCGCAATCCTGGGAGTTGCGCAATCTGTCGAAAGCAGTTGCGCAAGCAGAGTTGCGCAATCCTACGGTGATCAACAGTAGGAATTGCGGAATCAGAGTTGCGCAATCCTGTAAGTGGCGCAAGCGGAGTTGCGCAATCCTGGGAGTTGCGCAATACTAGTTGGGCAATCCGACCAAAGAGTTGCGCAATCCGGAGAGGTTGCAGCATCGGACTTTATTCTCCTTTAGGATTGGTGTGTGTGTGTGTGTGTGTGTCACTCACTGTGTGATAAATCACAAATCGCAATCTTGACTCTTGCTGCACTTGCTGCATGCTCAAGTGATCCATCCCAAAAGATGCGTTCACGCCTCATCAATCCGGGTTGGGCTGGAGGCGGATGCCACGCTGCATGCTCCAAGTCTGCCTAGGTCTAGCGAGCAGAATGGACCGCTAACGCCTGGAAAATCATCAAATGATTTCTTCTTAGTTGGATTTTCAACATTTCATTGAATTCATCTAAAGAAACTCTTTCAAATGGATTTCAAATGATTTCAGAATCACTGGCACTGCTGCACTGGCACTGTTGCAAATCCAACCAAGAAAAGCAAAAACTATGTAGCTTGGCAGCAGCTGTGCAACGGTCGCCCACAACCACAAGCCGAAAGGTGATGCTCTCCCCCAGTCTCAAGCCACTCCTCAGGGGAGGGAAAGAGGTGAGGGTGACACACCTTCCCATCAAACAGCTATTTTCCCTACCTTCGTGTATCTTTGATGTGTCCTGGTCTTGGCATCTTAGTAGTAGCGATGATCTTGCAACTCGGATTTTGCTTTCGCAAATCACCAGACCCAAAGCACTGGATGCTGCAATGCCTCGACTGACTCTTGGGAATGAAAACTGTGCCATCGTTGATGGCCAGCTTCACTTCATCACAGTCAATCTCCTCAGCAGGTTCAAGCCGCCAGGAGGCAGGCGCAGGATGTTTGTAAGACTTCGCTTCTCCCCAATCCTCCAGATGAAGTGTAAAAATGGATCCACTTTCGGTCAAGTAAACAATCACCTCCTGGTCAGTCCTAGTCAGCCAAGTATCAAGATCGTCAGCATAATCCTGCTCACCTGAAGGTCAACATTGTTCCCCATGCCTTTTGCTGTACGCAAGCTCTGGTCTGTCGAATCCTTTTGTCTATGTTTTGCATGACAGAAACTGACAAAATGGGTTGATTGGAGAAGAATGGGAAGTTCAGCATAAATAGCCAGTGACTATGAAGACAACGTAAGCATATGTGGCAGCTACAGCTACAGCTATACAAGCAGTGTCCATAGCAGTCAAATCAGACCAGTTTCCCTCCAAAGTCGAACCCAGCAATGTCAAAAACTGCGTCAAACTGCAAGCCTCCAACACGAGCCACATGGTCCTGCAGGTCTTAGATGTACATTATAATTAGCAACTGGCTGTTGAAGTAGCCAATAAATACTCTTAGATTTGACCCTGCTCTACATGGGATCTATTCCAGTCAAGAGAGAGGAAACGAAACAAGTCGCGTTATGTATGTGTATATATATATACATATTATATAATCATATATAAGCTATTATAATAATATTGTGATGATGATGATGATGACGACGACGACAATGATGATGACGACGACGACGACGACAATCATAGTAATAGTAATGATAATACTCATGGAGATATCTTGTTCTTTTTGGTGTAATATCTGAGGGTTGTCAACCACCAGTGGGATGAACATCCAAGAAAGGCAGAGCTGGCGGGTCCTTCACCATGCCAGTGAGGCGTCGCCGAGTGAGGCCCAGCAATTTCAGCACAGCAGGTCCTGCGGCTTGGCTGCGGAAAGGACCTGATGTGGAGATGGTTCCCTTTTAAAAACACCAAAAAGACAAGTTGCCTGGAATTCTGGAATACCATTAGATACTGCCTGACTAGTAACTCCGACATTCTTTACTATTCTTTACTATGCAACTAATCATACAGATACTACTGGCATCTTGAATGGAGTGAAGTCGCAACTCTTACCGTGGCCTAGGGAGCGAAGGAGGTCATCACCACGACGCCGCATGTACTTTTGGAGCTTTGAGACTTCACCTGGACAATTTGAAAATGAATCAAATCGCCATCAATGCTGAGGAACTCGAGATGCGCAAGATGCGCTCTTGGATTGTGAATCTGATTCCTTTTAGGTCTCGAAATAGGTTTGATGACGTCTATTGTGTTTTGTTCTGGTCAAACGCAAAGAAGGGTCCAATCTTTACAATCAACGGTTTTTCTTTCACTGTCAACTGTCAAGTACATTGCTTGTAAGAAATTTGGAAGCAAGACTTCAGCGACTGTAAAATTCACCCAAGCCATATCCTGATCGAAGCGTTGCTGGCTAGACCTGGTAGCCTGCACCATGATTGATCGTTATTGATGCCCTTTGTCGTAAATCAAAGCACCCTGTCTGCACCATGTCCATGTCCATGACCTCTGGTGACTCTGCTGACCAACTGCTGCCGAATCACTCTGATCCCCTGAATGTGGTATCAGATTGTCTCCTTCAGGCCTCAGAGTCGGAAATCTGGTTTGGTGTCATCTGCATGCCAGATTTACATCTGGTGTGCACTACCTGTCACCACTGTCCAGTGAACACCTAGAAGCTAAAAGCCAGGCCCTCCTTCCTATGAATTTTCCGATGTGTGATACTGCCAGTCTTGAACCAGCGTACACTGTCCATTCACAGATGAGACAAGTCCGCATGCTACGTCCGTCTTGACGCAGCCATCTCTTGAAGTTGTGAAGCTGTGAAGACTTGGAGATGGAGACAGGTAGCTGCGCCAAACCGCGCTCGACAATCTCTTGAAGAATTTCCTTCAACAGTTGTGTGTTCTTGGCCTCAGTGGTGTGCATTCGATCAGCGTCGCTTCATCACTGTTCAATTCATTCAGTTGAAAGAGCATGGACTATCAGACTATCACAACATGTCACACCCTTTCCTCTCCGAAAATTGCATCAAAGTCACAAGCTCTGACTGGTAGCGCTCAGATCGCTCAATTAGAGGGGCGAAAGCACAAACCTCAGTGGACAGATCGATGATCCGTGGCTCAGGCTTAGCTCCAGAATGTTCCAACTGGGTTGTTACCTTTTGTCAAAGCGGACTTTTCCACAAATTGTCTGCAATGTGTCTTGAGCTATGTTGTAAAGGGGTCGGTCTCTAGCATTCTGACGGGTTCCAAGGCCTAATTCCTGAGAAGGTCAGTGGACCATGCCATGTATGAGTCATTCTAGGCATAGGCTGCCATAGGTTGTCCCTGAACTTTAACCTGTCTGGGGCTCCGGCTGCTTCTTTCAGGGCCATGACTTTGTCCAACTCACCACAAAGTGTGATTTCCAACATCTGTTCATGGCCTGCCAGTCGTCCCAGTCGGCTAAAAGTTGGGTGCCTAGGCGCCTAGAAAACCTCTGAGTCTGCTCGCATTTAAAAGGTAGTTGAAACGAAAGGTCTTGGGTGTCTGCAGTGTCTGCAGTCTGCATCTTTCCATTTTTTGCAGCTCATGGTTTGCATGTGAATAAGTGATCATATCAGAGTGGCCGAGCTCAAGACATCTACGACGACTTGATGAGAATAAACTGTGTCCGTATGTTGGGCCTTTGTTGCTGTCGTTATAGGCGACATCGATTGCAAGAACCTGCAATGGCAAACGCATCTTAGACGTCGCCATTACATCTGTGGACTCAACACCCAGGGCACTTGAATAAAACCATCACATGGGGGTTTCCATAAATGGGGTTACCCCCAATTTTTTGTATGGTTTATAATGGAAAAAATCCCATTAGAATTGATGATTTAGGATGATTTAGGGGTACCCCTATTTTAGGAAACCACAAAATCATCATACAGTCAGATCTGATTCGGGTTGCCTCCTTCCAGTTTCTGCAGATGTTGTGCAGGAATCTAGAGTCCTTCGAGCAAGCTTCATGGAAAGACGTATGTGACTGACACACACTGACACACAGGAACATTCAGAAGAATCGGCTAACATCTTCAAAAAAGAATGCCTTTCAGTGGCGGATCCCTACTCTACTTTTCAAATTTGAGGATTCCTTGCCCACTTTGAACATTGTACCTGTCTTATTAATCCTGGCTGCCTTCAAATAGAACTATCCGCCTGGAAATTATTTCCCAGTGGGAGATGCGTTGATTCACATTTCGAGCCGTCATTTCCACAAGACTGCGAGTGTTGTGATCCACCTGCCCAGTCCTTCTTGTGTCCTGCAAAGGCCTGCGCAAATCATTGATTTTTCGGTGAAAGAACTCACCAAAAAAACCCAGAAAAAAATCAATGGCACCTGCAAATCCACCCGAGCCAGTCGCAGCGGTGTCACCACGAAGCCGATCGCTGAGAAGTCGTCCTCTGCGGTGTCATGGCTGGATGCGGTGTCAGTGGCTACGGATTTCCGTCGAGAAATGATAGCTACTACGGTCAAACACTGCAAGACACTGTAAATAGTGGGTCATTCTGGCACTCCTGAATAGCTCGGGGGGACTTGTGCGTCATTGCACAAGTCATCCTAAAACCCTAAAACCCAAGCCCTAAACCCTCAAAACCACGGCAAAACCAAGGGCATGTCAAGGTCGTCCTGAAACTAAAACATCGAAACCCTAAGACCTAATTCGTAAACCCTAAAATCATGGAAACGTAAAAGTGATGTTGGGCGAAATGAGCTCTTTGGGCGGAATACGACAGCAATATAGATATAAACAGCATTTATAATGTGTATATATGCAATATATATATATATATATATTATATTATGTGTATATATATATGTACACGTATTCGTGAACGTATGTGTATATATATATATATGCTTGCCATTCGATTGACTGCAGGCCCGAAGGAAAGGTTCTTGACTTTGTGCTTACAAGTAGAAAGCCATCTCTACATTGCAAGAGGTGACAAGTTTCTGGACGCACAAGCTGTCCTGCGACATTTGCCAAAGGACACCTCAGATGCTCGATGCTGAGCATCCAGGCCGTCCGCAACACTGGCGTTTGGGATTGTCATCCCACATTAAAGATGGAAAGTGAAACAGATCAGTCACCAAGCTGACAAAATTTATCAAAATTTGGAAAATCCAGCAACACAGCTATGACGGTGATGGTGTTGTGATGTAGAAAGGCCGGTCAGGGTTTCAAACTTACGTACTTGGTAGTATAACCTTATTGCCTATGACAGCACTGCTTTTTTGAAGGTACTTGCACGGACGCCGATGCAGAAAGGCACGTAATTTAGAAGTTTAGCAATGGTTCTGATCATCTTAGAAACAGCTCTGATTTCTAGAGCTAGCTCACACAATGAACCCAAATAAAAAGGTGGGTGAAGGTCCTATAACCAATATAGTACTTGCGTTTTCTTCGGCCAGCCTTCCAATACACCATCGATGTGCTTGATTGATGCTGTTTGCTTTTTGAAGAACAAGTTGAGGGCAGTTGCGCTTGTTTGTGCCATGTCGGAGACGCAAAAACTCAAAAATGCAGTCCACGCACAATAATGGTAGTTTTTGCATTTTTTTGACCATGGCTTTTGGCGATTTTTGAACTGACTTTTTCCTATTAATTACTTAATTTCATTTCTGCTGCTGCCGCTCTCCCCTATTTTTTTGCTTCTCAAGCGTATTGGTCCGCAATGATCCTGACATGCTCAATAACCCCTCTACTCTTTTCAAAAAAAACTGCTGTGCATGCGTGTCGGGGAGGGGGCCAATCGTGGTCAATAAAGTTGGCACCCCCCCAAAACGGCCTAACATGAGAAATGTGACATGCCAGAGTCTGTCAGACAACCATGGAGCGCTGCTTTTTGCTGTTCCGTATGCAACCCAAGTACCTTCGCAGTCTGCAACATTCGCGGGACTTCCTTTCAGCCGCAAAGGTAGAGAATCCTGGCCGCCAAGACTTTGATCTTCAAGACTTGCAACACTTGTGGGTCTTTGGTCAACACTGCGCAGAGATTGACACATTGGAACCTGGAACCTTGCCCTGGTCCTTGGGAACATCTGGGTAATCTTTGCTGTCTAACACCTTGACGTGCCTAAGTATCGTAGATTCATGGATGACAGCACAGAAATCTTGTCTGAACAAGCAGGACAAAGAAAGTGGTGGTGATGGTGGTTGCGACAACGACATGGTGATGCTGATGATGCAAATGATGATGGTGATGCTGATGCTGATGCTGATGATGATGATGATGATGATGATGATGATGATGATGATGGTGATGCTGATGCTGATGCTGATGCTGATGCTGATGCTGATGCTGATGATGCTGATGATGTTGATGATGATGATGATGATGATGATGCTGATGCTGATGCTGATGCTGATGCTGATGCTGATGCTGATGATGATGATGCTGATGATGATGATGATGATGATGATGGTGATGATGATGATGCTGATGGTGCTGGTGCTGGTGCTGGTGCTGGTGCTGGTGGTGCTGGTGCTGGTGGTGATGGTGATGGTGATGGAGATGAGCTGACTGCACCCCTACACCGAGTAGTGCTAAGTTCAGTCCATGATGTCTCGAGGCATTCTAAACACGGCAGAGCATCGACTGGACTCCTTGCAAGATTGGCATGAGCAGACTGGCTCGGTCCCATCCATGGTGAGTTTCAACATGGTTCAATCTCTATTGTGTGAAGCTAAGAAAACCAGGCAGGAGATCCAAGTTGCACTCCATAAAGCTCTTGTAGCTTGCGAATCATGGCACCTTGACAATTTAAAAGACGGTTCCTGGCATCGGGCTGATTCCAAAGGGATGCTCCAAACTGTCAAGAATTCAGAACGTAAAACTCTTGAACGCTGGCAAGAGAACAACGAGGCATCCGCATCAAGAAATCAAAACTGGAATGCCATGAGTCCATGAGACTACCCTCCGGCCTGCTGAGGTTTGGGATCTCCACAAATCCTTGGCCCAAACTCTGGATTCACCGAAACAGCAAGGTCATTGTTCTTCCGGCAGGTCAACCTCACCTGTCCTGTCTTGATATACTGGTTTGCGCTCTTCATTTTACGTACGCAAAGTTTAAAGTTTCGACTCAAGACTTCTTCTCTGCAGTGCGTTTCACTAGATTCACTACGTACATGTCACTATATACCATAACATATGCAGTACATTTGCACGCAGGCTCGGGCCGTAGGTTTTTTTGTCCATTTTGCACACGGCTAGTGTCTACAAGAACTCACAAGTCAACATGGCATGCGAAAAAGGGATGTGGTCCATGACATGTCCTTGGATTTCTGGCGCATAGCCGCTCTAAAATGCTGGGGCCCTGGTCCATGTGCATACTTGATATGCACGTCATATCTGATATTCGTGTTTGAACTTGTACAGCTTTACGTCTTCTTTTCCAAGCGTTACTCCAACCAAATGCTTGCTCTGTCCATGATTTGTCGTTTGAACTTCTAGTTGCACCCAAATTTTACCAGTTTGAGCTACCAGTTTGAGCCAGTCTGCTCCTCTCGCAGAAAGAACTTTTGTTGAAATTATATAGATGTTGCTGCTCTTCTTCTCTCTGGCTCTTGTCTATGTACTGTACCTTCCAGTTGTCGCTCTGAAAACGGGAAGCCAAAAATTATCAGACGCAGATCAAGAGCCCCAAAGCCAATTCCAGAAACAGAAGTGGGTGGCCCAACATGGCCACAATGCCAAAAAAAAGACCTTCGCTGAAGTCCAATCAGGTGGTGAAAGTAGATATTCCAAACAACTAGCTCACCGCTCAGGAGTTTTTGGTTTCACTCATAAAATTGACCACTAGGCCAATGCCGGAATCCTCTGTGGCAAAGCAAGCGCTTGATGCCAGTGCAGAGTGATCTCCTCTAATCAAACAGCAACAGAAAATCGCCCATTTCTAGATGAAAACTTCCATTTCCAGGTGATTTCCCATGGCCATCTTTGATCAGCGGGAAACAGCAGCCACTCAGGGCAGCACGTTCCTCACGTTCTGCATCCTTTTTGGAGGGTCTCGACTGTCTCCGTAAAGCTGCAGCTCGGGTCTGGATGTCCTAAGCAGATCGGTTGAATAGGGGATATTCACAATCAATGGGATATTGATGGGATAATCAATGGGATGATAATAGGACATTAATGGGACATCAATGATATATCATTAAGGGTCATTAATGGGATATAATATATCTCTGACAATGGGAGATAATAGGATATAATGATAATATGATTGTCAATAGGACATTAATGGGATATAATATATCTCTGACAATCAAGCATGACAATAGGAACAATGTGACAAAGACAAAGCGCTTTGAAATGGGCGGTTCCAGATGTTCAAGATGTTCAAACTGCACAGCATTTGAAACGGGCGCATAAACCATGTTCTGCAAACACATGCGCAGAAAAGCAAAGTCCTTTGACGCCAAATGGTAAAGGATATGGCACACCAACAGAAAGGAGTTTCGTATAGCAAATGAAACTGAGAGCAAAAAAGCATGTACGCACCACCTTTCAAACATTCTAAAATCAAACCAGTTTCCTGGCCTAGTCCGTTCTCCGTTGGACAGCTCTACTCATGGGTCTTTCGGAAAGTCTTTCGCTTTGATCAATCCTCCGAAATGCAGCCACGCTGCAGAGACGCTTGAGTTGCCTCAGTTATGAACCACCACCATTTGGCAAGTGTTTTCACGCAAACCATGCGTAGAACCGTAGAACAAAACATGTTGTAGAACAAGACACAAATCAAAATGTGTGCAGAACGAGGCTTTCGAGGGGCATGTGTCAAGAACAAGGAAAATCAGCGATGGATAGACACCTAGAGTCAGTCCATTTCAGCACAGCTGGTCCTTTCCATAAGTCTATGTGGAAAAAACAATTCCTTTCTTTCTATAGCTAGCCTTGAGTTCAGAAAATCAGACATGGCCATGGCCTCCACCCCTGCCAAGGATCTGTTCCTGGGTGCATCAGCTTTCGCCGCCTGCAACAAGCTCCACACAACTTGCCGAGTGGGTTTCAGTTTCTGCCCCGATCTCCCTCGGAAAGATTCGCACTTCCCTGAACCACATGTGCTCAAGACCTGCGATTAAATATTCCACATGATGCACAAACCACCGCATCACCGCATTGACTCAAGAGTTTTAGTGGAGCGATTTGCATCAAGTCAACAGCCACGGCAAACTGTTTCCACAGCATGAGGCGAAAAATCTGGGGAAAATCTATTGACAGCATCATGCTCGTCGTTGTTATTAGCTTGCTTCCGTCTTCGCAACTAATATCACTGTCGTCATCATCTGCAGCAGCAGCACCAATATGTTTGACCTTTTTCCCATCGTCAACTCTATCATCTCCGTCGCCACACATCCAGGCAGCACTTGCACTTCAGGACGCATGGTTTTTCCATTCTCTCAACATCTTGGGCCTGCAACTTTGGGCTTCACAGCCTTCCCTTCATTCTCCTCTTCTTCTCCTGCCTCATCCTTAACGCCAGAGCCCTTTTGAGAGAGTGCTCTAGCTCTGCCTGCGAGTGGTCCTGAGGCGTCACTCTGAATGTCCGCCTGACACCCCGAACACTGATTTCAGCCCGCCACCACTCAGCCTAGATCCAAATCACTCAAGATCGCGAGGATTTGGCTTGCTGAGGTACCTTTCTTGACCAGCTCTGCGCGGAAGGCGAAGGCGGCCTCGAGAGCTGCTGCATCGGCCTGGGCCTCGGTGATGCCTGGGCCCATGAACTTTTTCAGGGCAAAGCATTGGTGTGTTCTGTAGACCGCTTTTCTTTTTGAATCAAGCTTGGGGAATGTGACCTTCCAAGCCATGGCAGTCCTGCACCAGTTCACACCGGGAGCGCCGCTTTGCTTTGCCACATTGTCCCTTCTGACCCGATACGGCGCCTGCTCTGCGGGAGGTGGCGGGGGATGCTCTGCAGCTACCTCTTCCACTGGGGTTTCTTTGGCCTTTTGGTCTGAAGGTTTTGCCTCCTCTGCTGCAACAAAGATTCCGAGACTTCCATGGCTTGCATGGCATGGGGTCCGCCTGCAGATGCCAGGGCAATGCGGTGTTCCATCTCCCTAAGGTCGCTCCTCAACTCAAACCAAAGTAACTGAGACCAAAGTGCATCCAACTCCATCTGTCCCTTCACACCGTCGGCAAGCGCCAGGCGCCGGCGCTTGGCAGCACGTGATGCCTCCAAAGAGTCCATTGCTCTTGCGGACAGCTTTCTGGACACGCGTGGGCTTCTTTGAACACGCAGCGCCATGGAAGCGGGAAGACATGCTGTTTACTGTGTTCACGATCTACAGTATATAAAAGTGCCACTACACTGCGACACCTTGTATCAAAGGTATCAACTTTATCATCCTTTATCGTCTCCGTCACCATGTGGTTCCAAGCAGCACTTGCAACATCTTGGGCCTGCAAGACCTCGTTGATGTCGGTGCTGTCGGAAGCAAGAAACCTCTCCTTGTCATTGTCAGCATGTTGCAACAGGTTTGGAGCTGTTCTTCATTGAATATTGGAGCGGGTCTTGTTGGCATCCATTGGCATCCTATTGATCCACTGCATGATATTACTTTATCATACTTTATCTACCTCCCCATCGGTGTTTCGTGAAAGATCGTGAAAAAGGGTCATGGATTCATGGGTTGTCCATGATCAAAGTGTTTGCTGAGCTGCGACCTTCTTCATGGCACCCTTGGCAATTGCCGCTGATGGCCCTTGTATCTGCAGCTTGGAGCCATGCAGGGTCAAATCGCAGCCTGCATCGACGTCCAAAAAATAGTGTTGGGAGACCTTGAAGAAGTATGGTTGGTATGGTAGTTGGTGGCCACAACAAGTCACTATCCATCTTCCTTAGAAGACTACCACACTGTGGCCACACTGTCCCGAGAAGGGACTCCATTTTTGCACATGCACCGAATCCTTTCTTTCCTGCACTTCCAAGCAGTCCCGCATGGTCTAAATCAGCTTCAGAACAGCTAAATGGCAGTGTGTCAAAACCTTGTACCCCTGGTGAACCCCAAAATTTCTGGTAAATGGATGTTCATTCCCCTAAAAATGGTATTTTTATAGGTATTGATCCATAGCCAAATGAGTGTCAGGTTCATCAATGCATGGCACCTGTGGATATACCAATGACCTGCAGTGGAGTCTGCCCGGAACCCTTCGAGTCAGTCAGCTTTCTGGGTGTGGAGACCTGACAACTGAAACAGCGCCTGGAAACCCGTCAGAGACCCTCGGTTTGGAGCTGGAAATATGTTGGATTTCAATGTGGAGAGATGATCAACATCACATCATATATATATTATATATATATTATATATTATATATATTATATATATTATATATATATATATATATATTGATCAACGTTTTCGTAAAAGCGTATTCGAAGACATGATTTAGGGTGACAAAGCGATGCCCTTCATTCTGCCTCCTGTGATTGCAAAGAACACAATGACAGCCTCCTTTGCTCAACACCAATCACATCAAGCAGTTTCCAAGGCTGAAAAAACCTAATACCGATACCCAGAAATTCGGATTGTTCAGTCCAGTGTCGAGAAAATGTCATGGTAATTTCGCTGCGGCTAAAACTCTCACCTGCTGAAAGAGCTCCACCACCGACAAAGCATGAAAGTCACCTACAGCAGCTCTGAGCACCAGCTGTGCACAGTGGCTGAGTTGTCCATGCGGACCCCGAATGACCACCTCCAGGCGCTCTGCACATCTTGCGACACCATTTTGGGGAAACGGGGAAACTGAAAACGACCAGAGACTGTCAGTCGTACACTTTTGGCTGGTAGCCCAACGTCTTGCTAGTGGATGACCGATGTGGCAACAACAATATCTTCAGGCAAGGCGCTTGTGCTCCGTCTTCTAGATGCCTTGCGCAGGGGTCTCACTTGCAGCCCGCAAAGAGTCTTGTGCTAGTAGCCCAACAAAAGCATCTGGATGATTCATGATGATGGATGATGAATGGACAGAAAGAAACGCAGGTTTTGAGAAGCTATTTCTTGATTCTATAACTTCTACGATTCCATTCTCTCCAGCTGGCTATGCTCAATAGTGCACAGGCTGTCTTCTCGGACAAGATTCTCTAACTTGCAGGAATATACTCCTGACGCCAAGTCGCTGGAACTTTGACAAACAATGGACATGTCAAAATGTTCCAGGATCGGATAGGTTGGGCAACAAACACAGCGTCAGCAGAAGTCCTGTCACTTCGGTGATCTTTTTCAAGGCATGCTGCAACAATCCGCCGCGCAACGGCACAGCCACAACCCTCCGCTCCGCATCCTGCAGAGCTCAGCCAAAAACCCAGATCCAAAGGGATCCAAAGGGCGTCCAAGAATCCTCCATTGCCAAGGTTATTCCAGATTTCCGAATTTCCAAAAAACGAAATTCACTGCTGTGCTAACAAAGAACACAAGCCTACCTTTCCTGGCTCTCCGTTTTTGGCGCCAGGACTTCCGACCGGGAACAGCACTCAAAACATTCGGTACCCCACTAGTTTCATGGCAACACTGTCAACACTGTCACACCATAAGGCCCACTGATGATCACTGGTCTATGGCCACTGAATGTGCAGTTTCTCCAATGCTGTCATATCTGGGAAAACAAAATGCTGCCCATCAAACCCCAAAAGTTTTGGCCCATTTGGGCCCACTGGCTCGACCCCTCCACTGTCATGGCTCCTCACAAGTCCCCATGTTGTGACATGGCCGCCGATTCGCATGCTGCAGCGATCAACCCCCAAACTTACATCCAAGAAATGGTTCTGGGTCGAATTTATGGGGTACGCTGGTATGCCTCAAAATGACCTGTGACCATCCACATACATTCAAATGATGACTTTGATCGTCCGCATCAGGTTAGTATGTTGTAGTTGTCTGATGTAGACAAATCTGCAGTGCTGACCAACTAATCTTTGAGCAGCTAATCATCTGAATGAAAAACGTGGCGTGGTGCACCTGCTGAATCCACGTGTTTCAGGTGAAATGCATCAAAATCTTGGAGCCAGCCAGGGCACAACGAGGCATCCAATCAAATCTTTGCAGAATGATTACCCTCTGGTGATCTCCATTGATAATTTCCCAATGCCATCTTCGATTTGATTGCAATTTTTGCCTGTACTTTGCATGTGGCCACCGGAAACAGCACCCCTCAAATCATTCTGGTTAAATCCCAGCATGCCCTTGAAACCATGGGTTTTTTGGTACTTTGTGATCAGAAGGTCAGTAGAAAACTGAAGCAGCCACAATTCTTGACTGCCAGTCTCAACAAATCAGCCAAAAACATCAACAATCCAGCCTGTTTTTGTCAGCCCGCAGGTATACGATAGGCAGCCTTGTGGCGAACCATTGATACTGTGGTGTCTTACCTTGCTACAATGGAAGGCTTTTGACCACTGAACTTAACAATTTTCCCAGTGTCTAGAGTTTGGCAAGAGCATGCAAAGTAAAGTCAAATTCGAAGAATCAAAATGATTTCGTCACCATCTCTGATCTCAAAGCTGCTTCAACATCTTCAGATACATGCTGCGACTGGCGAGTCAGGAGATGAAGGCTGGCATTGGAACTGTCTGTGCCAGAGATTGCCTCAGGCTGCGTAGCCTCAGGCTCAGGTGCGCCCCCAACGATCAGCAACTTGGTGGACAAAGGCTTCAGATCCCCATAGAGTCGCGAAGCCACCTGCCTGCTGCGAATGCACAAATCCACCTCCGAGCTTTGGGCTGGGATGAAGGGTAGTGCCACCTCCAAGAAGACAGCTTTGATCACTTGCAAATAGGCACCCTCATCAATACCAGCCGGACAAACAACATTCTCTTGCAGACTCCCTCCATGTCGTCTTGGAAGTTGAAAACGTTCATCGGCAAGCACTGGCAAAAGCTGACAACTTGGCACAACACGGGCTTGCAACAACCATCTCGCTATGTGGTTCGATCGGAAGCAATCCTGACTGCACACCAGAATGAGACGAGTGTCCGTCCTGCGAAAGGCAACACATGCAAAAGCCTATCAAAATCTGTTCAGTCCACAGAAAACATGACCAGAACTGGACGAAACAGTGCGTTACACTGTTGACACCATGTTGAACATGCTACTCGGCTACTCTTTGTGACATCATTGAAGTAACATCACAAAGATTCGAAAACCAATGGGATTGAGAGTCGAGAGGTTCTTTTCTGGAAGTAACTTGCAATGCTGGTTGGTATGACAATGATACAACTGGACGTCAAGCTCGGTATGTCCTGGAAACATTGCTGTCAGCAGTGAACACACGCGTCGCCTGACCTCGCTCTGGAATCAATCGTGTCAAGAATGTTCCCATCACTTCAGCGGTGGCCATTGCTTCCATGTTTCCAGGGTCTGCCAGAATGGCATACTCCGTTGTATGGCCTTGCTGAAATTCCTGTGTGACCGTGTTTGTCAACTGGCCAACGGTAGCTACTACACCCTCCTTAGAGAACTGAGAAGCAATTGGGTAGTTGGTCACCGTACTCAACCACCGCAAGGTGTCGTGCACTTCTGAAAGCCCAAGACCATACATGGAAAGCTCCTTAATCTCAGGCACAAGTCTGGCATAGTTCCGAACGAAGGACTCATCCGGTAGATCAAAGTCTGGAAAGCTTAACACCACCGTGTCAACATTTGCAATACGAGCCATCACCAGTTCTCCCATGCACCACTTGCGCTTTAGCACTGACGGCGTTCCAAGGAGAACAAAGGTCTGCGTATCAGAACTGACATAGGAAAACAGCCGCGTGAGATCCGTCAGGTGGTCAGAGTCAAGGAAGGCCGTGAACTGTGAGCCTCGTTGTCGCAGCTCCATTCTCAACAACCGCGCATATGCAGCGGAAGCAGTTCTATGATGAGAGAGAAAGAAGGCGAACTTCTTGCGAAACTTGGAAGCAATGTGCTGAAGTATCGAGTACAACGCTCCCATGATAAGTGCACAAATGATCAAGCTACCACACACAGTGCATAGGACCATGAGAGGCTTCGGGTCTGAATCATTCACAGTAAGTGCACCCATGAGCAAAACACTCAGCAAGGCGGAGCTGACGAGTACATCGACCACACTCGCAAGGTCCGATCGCCATGGTTTAAAGTATGCAACTGACACAGCCGTCAGGGCCAAGAGATTTCCCATCACGAACAGACTGATTGATGAATGCATCATAGGCGTCAACACAAAGAGCACATTTCTGAGCAAGAAAGCCAATGTGAATGACTCATATCCTGGTTTGAATCTCAAGACCAAGAACGAGCAGGCCCGGATAAAGGCTGCGTTGGCGACTCGAACCCGTCTTGGAAGAATCACCCACAGAAGATACGTGCACATAACAAGGAAACTGACTGGAAGCAAGCAAATCAAGCTGCTCATCCAACATAGAGTCAAGTGAGTGCCTGAGAAATTGCAAAAGACATCGTGGGCCGTTTGCATGGTCAGCGAGTCGTTTGGATGCACATTGCACCGAAAAGGGTCCACAAACGATGAGCATAACGAAATGTAGAAGAGCAGGAAGAGGAAACCAAACCTGTGGATTCATCCAGCTTGCAATTTATGTGGGGCAAGTCGGGCAAGTCATGTGGGTGTTGGGTTACTATCCTTCACAGGTGGATAGATTTCAATCTTACATGCTGCTATAAGTTGCATATAACTGTGGAAGGAAGTTTTGTTAGCAGACTTCCAAGTTACGGACAAATGCCGATGGGGAGGTTTCACCTCACCAAGTCAACCACAGTGGCAGCAACAGTTGGGAAGTTGATGAGACTGTAGCCAGACTGGAGGTGGCTAAACACATTGTCACCACTGCGCGCGGGATAGTGATCTGCTGATGGTGCGACCTTCCTGCTATGGGACTGCAGTTTGAGGTTGCCGAAGGCAAACGCATGGTAACAGCAGTGCAGACAGAGGAGAGGTTGAGATATGTTGCAAGTGCGTTGCAGCAGCTGTGAAAAGAGAAACATTGAGCTGCATAAGAGCTCAGCGAAGAAGTAGCCAGAGAAGACACGGGCCAGAAAACAAGTAGTTCAGGGAAGAGGTTGAGGCAAAGTGAATAGTTTGGAGAAGAACTTAATGGATTCATTCCATCATTCCTTCATGTTCGTGTCATTTCATATTGTCATTTGATTGCACGTCAGGTCATGTCATCTCATTTCAGTTTGTTTAATTCCTTGGTTTCATTGATTTCAGTAGGCTAATTCGTTCAAGTCATTCAATTCATGCCATTCGTTCATTCCATTCATGCCATTCATTCATTCCATTAGGTTCATTCCATTAGGTTCATTCCATTCATGCCAGTCCATTCCATGCACTCATGCAATTTCATTCCATTCCATTCCATGCATTTAATCAATTCCATTCCCTTCCCTTGCATTGCATTGCATATCATTGCATTACGTTCCATTCCATTCGATGCCGTTCATTCCTGCATGCATGCATACATGCATGCATGCATCTCACTCGGTCGACTCATTCAATCAGTCATTGATTCAAAAGATTCTCCTATAATAGCCCATGCTCTTTCTCCGAAACTTCCGCCCCATGGTGGCTTGGAACTACCTAGTAATTTGTATGTGTGCAGAAACTGCAAACCATTTAGCAAGATTGTATCTATATTATATGTATACACATACATACGCACATACATACATATTGCATATTACATGTATACATATATATATACATATATATAGATATAGATATGCACATACCAGGCAGTGCCCGGCACGCGCCGGGGCGAAAGTTTCAAACATAAGACATGTCTATAGGAAACATTTTGTTTATAGGAACTGTTGGTGGGCTGCAAAAAAGTGAACTGGTGAAATGAAATGACGGAACGAAAAATAAAACGCATGAAAGAATGAGTAAATCAATGGAATGACAGGAACAAGTGAAGGAATGCATGAATGCGTGAACAAAGGAAGGAAGGAAGGAAGGAAGGAATGAATGAATGGAATGAATGGAATGAATGGAATGAATGGAATGAATGGAATGAAAGGAATGAATGGAAGTAATGGAATGAATGAAATGAATGGAAGTAATGGAATGAATGGAATGAATGGAATTGGAATGAATGGAATTAATGGAATGAATGAAATGAATGGAATGAATGGAATGAATGGAATGAATGGAATGAATGGAATGAATGGAATGAATGGAATGAATGGAGTGAATGGAATGAATGGAATGAATGGAATGGATGGAATGGATGGAATGGATGGAAGGGATGGAAGGGATGGAATGGAAGGAACGGAAGGAACGGATGGAATGGATGGAATGGATGGAATGGATGGAATGGATGGAATGGATGGAATGGATGGAATGGATGGAATGGATGGAATGGATGGAATGGATGGAATGGATGGAATGGATGGAATAGATGGATGGATGGATGGATGGATGGATGGATGAATGAATGAATGAATGAATGAACGAAGGAACGAACGAATGAATGAATGGATGAATGGATGGATGGAAAGGAAATGAAATGAAATGAAAATGAAATGAAATGAAAATGAAATGAAATGAAAATGAAATGAAATGAAATGAAGTAAAATAAAATGAAAATGAATGAATGAATGAATGAATGAGTGAGTGAATGAATGAATGGATAAATGAATGAATGAATGAATGAATACATGGATGGATGGATGAATGAACAAATGAATGAATGAATGAATGAATGAATGAGCGAACGAATCAATGAATGCAAGAATGAAAGAATGCATGAAGGAATGAAGGAATGAACGAATGAACGAATGAACGAATAAACGAATGAACGAATAAACGAATCAACCAAGCAACGAATGAACCAATGAACCAATGAACCAATGAACCAATGAACCAATGAACCAATGAACCAATGAACCAATGAACCAATGAACCAATGAACCAATGAACCAATGAACCAATGAACCAATGAACCA
>Ga0126342_10004567_pt1 | contig 23733 bp, 18 predicted proteins | sample Cyp1metagenome_FD_92528 | JGI IMG/M metagenome (GOLD analysis project Ga0126342, IMG submission 92528) | Coral microbial communities from Lord Howe Island, Old Settlement Bay, Australia - Cyphastrea 1 metagenome | ecosystem: Host-associated > Invertebrates > Cnidaria > Coral ...
AGTACTCTCAAACCCCTTAGTCGCACCATCTCAGTTGTAAAGCCAGAATTAGTTGGGGAAGTCAGTGCGGCAAAGTCGCACCAACTTGCGTTCAGTTGGTGGGAAACATATCATAAGCAGATTATTCCTGAATTTATGCTTACTTTTGGCCTCACTCCATTGTTTTTTACATGTTGGATTTGATGTTTAATCATCATATGATTGAGTAGGTGTGGATGCTAAATGCTGCGTTCAGGTTGCAACTTGATGGTTTTGAAATATAGAGGGGTATCCTTTTCTGTGCGATTAATGCTCGGGGAAGTGTATATCAAGAGTGTAAGACTATTTGAATCCCTACATCCTGTAGCCATTTTGTGGGTCAGTTGATATGGCTAATTTGGAGACACCGCCGAAGAAAGCCCGATTGGAGCCACAGACGTCACCAAAGTCGTCTGAGAAGGCAGGGCAGACCTGGTCAGCTATGTGGGTTGTAACATGTCTATTCTTGGAATCCTGAGAGTGATTGTAGAGTTGTGCAGATAGCCCGGCCCAAGCACAGGGGTGTTCAATCTTGCATCAGCAGGCAAGAGTCATTTTCTTCTGCTCTTCCTTTTGCGCGTGCCTGTGCATGTGCGGTGTGTGTGTGTGTGCTGGTGTATGCGTTTTCCTTTTTGGTTAGCGGGTGCGTGGCTTGCTTGGTTTGATTTGGTTTGTTGATCGGGTGCTGCTTTGTTCGCTTTCCTTGTCTTGCGCCAGGCGCGAGCTGATTCGAAACCGCGAGCGAAGGATTCGGAGGCTGGATCCTTATGCGGCGCATTTGATGTTCTTTTTTTTCGTTTCTTTTTTTGTGGCCTGACGTCGCTTGTGTTCCCTTTCCTTGTTGTTTTTCTTGTTTCTCCTTCGTTTTCTGCCTTTCCTTTTCGCCGCGCGCAAGGCTTCACGATGTGACAAGGAAGAGCCAGTGGCAGATCCTGATGCTGGGCGTGGCTAGATGGGTGCAGGGACACTGTCAAGTGAGTGGTCTTTCAAGAAGTGCTTGAAGCTGTGCCATGTGTATATTGATAGGAGGTGGGATCACAAGTCTGGTTGCTGCCCACTGTGCGCCTGGAAAGTGCATCAAACACTGTGTTACAATAGGGTCACTGTGCATAAATGTCCACCTTTTTTTTTGCAAAGCGAAGTGTCTGCAGTCTGCGGTACCTCTAGCAATACCTTGGCGATACACATGGCAATGCTCATGGCTTAGCCGTATCTTGCTCTTGCTGCTGCTGCTGCTCCTGCTGCTGGTGTTGTTCTTCTTCTTATTATTCTTCTTCTTCTTCTTCTTCGTCCTCTTCTTGTCCTTCTTGTTGTTGTTGTTCTTCTTTTTCTTCTTCTTCTTCTTCTTGTCCTTCTTGTTGTTGTTGTTGTTGCTGCTGCTGCCGGTGCTTCTTTTTGAGTACCTGACCTGCTTGGTTGCTCGCTTGCTTGCTGCTTGGTGGCCTATTCGCCTGCTTGCCTGGCTGTTCGTCTTCCTGCGTCCTAACCTGCCTGCGCTTGCCTCAGCGTGTTTTCCTGCCTGCTTGCTTGTCTGTCTGCTGTGCTCTTGCTTGTCGACCATGCGCCACATGATGTCCCAATAGGAAAAACCCCTTCTGAAATACGTGCTTGCTTTTCTGGTGTTCAGCTGGAGTATGCAAAGGTAGCAGCCGGGCTTCCAACAAAAAAGCTTCCCTACAGCCAAATACCATGGTTCTGAAGCACATCCTTGGACCTACTGCTTGCCTAACCTATCTTTGTGAATGAAGTCTCAAGAAGCTAGCTCCACATGCAGCAGCCAAGCTTCCAAAAGTGAGGCTTTGTAAGAATCAAACAGAACACCAAGGCTCGTGCTTTTGCTTTTCCTCTGATGCGCCCCCTGCTCATGGCTGGGGTCTGCAGATAGGAATATGCTCGGTTAATTTACTTTCTTTATTTACGAAGAATGGCCGCTCCCGGACCAGGAATTTGGAGTTTGATCAACAACCATGTGTGGAAATCTGAAAACCTAATCAATTCACACATTTGGTTGCATTGTGAGCGCGTATGTTCTATGTTTCCTTCTTGTTTGTTGGAGAAACAAAGTTCTCAAGCGTTTGACATCGTTCATGTGGGAAATAGCAGGGTTTAATATGGGGTAGTTGTGTTGTTATATGTTGCCATATGTTATCATAGAAAAAAGGGTTTTGTATTGGATTGCGATCTAGCAAATTTGAGATTGTATCCGGCTAGCCACCCTTGAAAGAATAACCTTGAAGTAATCCTGCGTGTGGGGAATGGTTTCTTGAATAGCGATGTTTCAAAGATTTTCCAACCATGGATGTGGCTTTACAGCATGCAATCATGTCAAGGTAGGAGTTGTTGACAGCAGCTTGAACCATGTGGAAGTCATGCAGATAGTTTTTGAGGAGAATCAGCGCAGTGTGCCGTTGTAGGCGTTGTATACTTGATGAACTCCCTGCTTTTTTGTTTGGCCGGCAGGGCCGGCAGTTTTCTCTATGACCTGTCGGCTCGTTTTGTTTCTTGGTGCCTTTGCGGGTGTACGCAATGAATTTGCAGCTAAGGACATGACCGCCATCAGCTTGGCACGCTCTCTCCGTGCAAAATATCCTGATACTTTTGCAGAATTGGACCGTTTGACGAAAGAAGCTAAGCTGTCACAGGCTGAAGGCAGTCGGAAAGGGTGCATGCTGAAAGGAGAGATGCCCAAAGAGTCTTTGACTTGCTCAATATGTAGTGTTGCAAAGCATCACTGCGAATGGATGTATAGGTCGGGCTACAAAGGTGCTCGGCGCTGCAATGGTTCTATTTGTAACACGTGCTTCAAGACTGCTCGCTACCTTGGTGTCAGTCGCTCGCCTAACCTGATAATTCAGCGTCGGGCTCGCGATGTTTTTGTTACGCTCAGCACTTTTGTGCGCCAGAGCAAGGGAGTTGAGGATGTGTGCCGGTGTCACCGATGCCGTCCTGATGAGAAGGACGAGTGATAATAATACATCACGATGTTCTTGCGTGGGTAATTGCAACTTCCTCGGCAGTACGTGCCTTGACAGGTTGCTGAGAACTTTCAGGGAGTAAAAGATGTTTGGTCACAAAGTCGGCTCGTGTTTGGAGAACCAATGATTCAAACATATTGCTTTGATTCTCTTTCATTGTGTCACTTGCAAAGACTGACCAGCTTGGCCTTACACTGCACCACATTGCTGAATAGGTTTGAAATTGATCCCACGTTTTTCAGACGGGTCCTGATTGAACCTTGCTCCGGTTGAGCCAATTTGTTTTAGGAGCCATCAGAATTTCTGCTTGTATAGATGTGGCGTGTCTCCACACCAGATTTCTTTCAGTTCACGGCTCGCGCCAGATCAGTTCCTGTCGGAACCTGTTGGTATTTTTGCTCAAAAAACATTTGTTAATTGTAGCTGCTTGGAAATGGCGCCCAAGCGTTTTTCGTCAGCGGAAATCACTCGGCTGTCTCGTGCTAGTCTCATCAGTGCATTAGAGGAATGGGGTGTTGCTTACCAAGCAACTGACCGTGACTTGAAGCTGCGCTGCAAACTGGACGAAGCTATACATGGCGCTGGTGAAGGCCAGCCCAAGCAGAATGAGCAGATAGTTCCCCTGAATTCAGAGAGCCTCTCGGCTTCCGAATGCTAGCAAATAGTTGTTTTTTCTTACTTGGAGGGAACCTTTCATCGACTCCAGCATTTTGGTGTTTTTGGACCTCGATCGGACCTCGATAGGACCTGGATCGAACGCGGTGCCAAGGCCCCACAACTACAAATGTTGTGATTCTCGATTCAGGTGGAGGGTCATTCCTCCACCTCAGCCCGAAGCTTTTGAAAGTAGCTTTGGATTTCAACCTCCGCCCATTCTATTTGCCGGCTTGGACAACCAAGGCGCTGATGCCATTGGACCAGGGGATGCATAGCACGATGGCAAGAGTCTGGAAGCAATTTCGACAACAATGGAGCTACAGAGCCCAGCCACTCACCCTTTATGTGGCGCTTCGTGCAGCTTCTGAAATTGTTGACGCTGCCCACGAGCCTCATGTAGTCAGGGCGTCGTGGGCCCAGACTGGCTGGAGGAGCGGAGAAAGATTTGATTCGGACAAGATTTTTCAAGAACGTGCTGCTGAAATTTTTGTTTCTGTGCGCGATGCTCCGCAAGATGACGGCGCCCCAGCTTCGTTGGCCCTTAGCATGGTTTCCAAGATGCTCCCTGAGAGGAAAAAGCATTCTTGTGGGTCTTGGATTTCTCTTGGTGACAGATTTTGCGCTGGCTGCGGCGAGCAGAACGCAGAGTACGATTCCGCTAAAGCAGAACTTCTCCGCACTGGTCATCGCAAGGGGTGGCGCAAGGCAGAGAATCTCAACCAACCAGAAGAAGAAGACGCTGCAACAGATGACGTGTCCAGAGGCTTGATGAACCAATTAGACGACTTGCTGTCAGAACTGAGAAAGAAGAAAGCTTCGTCAGGCACTTCTAGTTCTAGTGCCCCAGCCACCTCTTCACAAGTTCCATTGGCTCAGCAGGCGGCTCCTCCTGCTGAGCCGCCAACGGCAGATTCGTCCAAGGAAGTTCCTGCTGAACCAGAAGAACTAGATTTAGAAAACGTTGAGCAGGCAATTACAGTCATCAGCTTGCATTGGAGCGAATCCAACAGGCCAAAGGTGTTGCCCGGCATTCGATTCTGGGTAAATGAGCAGAAAGCTGTGGCCAGCAAGAAAGAACCGCTTTCGCACATCATCCAGAAGAAACTGGTGAAATCGTGTCTTTTGAGTAAAAGGGCAGACAGGGACAAGTGGCTTGCTTCTGTGCAAGCCAACCGTAAGAACCGTTTCGTGGCAAAGCCACCAAAAAAATAGCATCCGGGCAAAAAAAAACGTGGTGGCAATTTGCCTGTGAGATTGCATGAAATGGACATTGTTAATTCCTGTTTGGAATTGTTTTGATATACGAATATGGATCCGGTAACTGGGCACCAGCATGAGGTGCAGCTGCACATGGCTGAACTATTGATGCATTAGCAATAGGGTTTGCTTCACCAACCCAAACAAACGGTTCTCCAATTTATCTGGTTCCAACCAACTCAGGAATCCATATTCGAAGCCTTCACAATGGAAAACCAAATTCCACACACAAAGTTGAACAAGTTCAGACGTTCAATGGGGTATGGTTGCGTTATCAATAGGATTTGGTGCCCAGAACAAAGAAAAATTGTTTCCAACCAGTTCGTATTAATATATCCAATTTTGAAGCGTTGGCAATGGTACAATACATTCCCAACACATGATTTCAGAATGGTTCCGATCAGAAGAAATGCAATGGGATTGATATGATTTTTGTACTGTGTGGCGAATGGGATTCATTTCCTCGCACCAAACATAGTGGTTCCATCCCAACAAGTTTAAGAATCCATATTTGAAGTGTTTACATTGGTAAAACCGAATTCCATATGCATACTTTCATGAATATTAAGACCAGGAGAAGTTATCATAGGGTCTAGTTGCATGATGCGTTAGCAATATAGGATTTGTTCCTCCATACCAAACAACTGGTTCTCTTAAGTTATCCGGTTCTAACCAATTCAGGAATCCATATTTGAAGCGTTCACAATGGGAAAAGCAAATTCCACATACATAAAAATAATACCGTATATAGATGTAAATGGATATGGTTGAATGTGGCGTTGACAATAGGATTTGTTCCTGATAGTACCTTAGTTCAACCCTCTAAATACAGGTTTTTTGCTATGGTGGGACTTGCGTTTACAATGGGGAAACCACATCCATATAGATGTCATAATGTCAAAGTGATAAATTCGTGTTGCGTTCACAATGGGGGAAGGAATTGGTGTGACTTTTCTGGACATGTGGTGGGCGGAGTTCCATGGGGGAAAGGAGCTCAGAACAAAGTTGGTGGGACTACCGGGTTCCCCTGTAGTAGTAGTAGTAGTAGTAGTAGTAGTAGTAGTGGTAGTAGTGGTAGTAGTGGTAGTAGTGGTAGTAGTGGTAGTAGTGGTAGTAGTGGTAGCAGTGGTAGTAGTGGTAGTAGTGGTAGTAGTGGTAGTAGTGGTAGTAGTGGTAGTAGTGGTAGTAGTGGTAGCAGTGGTGGTAGTAGTAGTAGTAGCAGCAAAAATTATTTCTTATTATTAGTAGTAGTAGCAGCAGCAACAGTTGTAGTAGTTGCAGTTCTAGTTGTAGTTGTCGTGGTAGTTGTAGCTGTAACGTAGTGTACTGTAATTAGCGTTGTGTATTGCAGTTGTAGTTGTAGTTTGTAGTTTGTCTTTGTAGTGTAGTGGTAGTGGCAGTTGTAGTGGTAGTTGTCTATCTATCTATCTGTCTATCTGCAAGCTTGAAAACGAAGCTATTCTGCGAGACCTCCTCAATTTTTGAAGTTGACAATGACAACATCAAAGCGCAGCAATTCGGCGAGACTTCCTTCAATAATGGAAAGTTGAGTGCAGAGCTGACGGCCTGGTACCAATGCGTTTTGCGATTTTTCCTCCAACAACGCAGCCACCTCCAAGCTAAGAAACTGGGCGAAGACAGCGTAGGCGAAAGCCATTTAATTTGAATGCAAGCATCACTCAATCAAATGAACTCATGTAGTGACGGCACAAAATTGAGCGGACTATTTTTGCAGCAAATTTGGAGGCACACCCCATCAAGAAAGCAAAAATATGATCCGGAAATTAGAAGGAACGAGGAATGTGCAGGAAACCCACATGGCAAAAACCAAACTTCAGCAAATGTGTATGTAGATCTCAGGGCATTGACGGACAGCTGGTGGGATTGGAACAGTCGCATGGCAGCTCGCTTGAACCTTTGGACAAAAACTTTCAAAATCATGGATTGATTTATGAAACCCGCGAAGTATCCAAACTGGAAAACACAACCTGCTACGATGAACCCACGACGTTCTATGGATCGATCTATGCGACCCAACGACCCATGCAGATTGTGAGAAAAATTCGCAAATAGCGCCAGCTGCGCTGGGACTGAGCCGCGTGGTCCAGCAGTCAAAATTGCAGAATCTAGACTTCTGACCAAATCTGACCAATGGCTGCCACATTTCTTGGTGATAAGCGATGGCGATATAGCTGTTTTGGTGAGAAGATACTCTAGTTATGATAGAAGGGCTACTTGGTTCGCCTCGCTCAACGCAAGAGATGAACATGTTTTAGACATCACCGGCACGGATTACAAGTGAGTGACATGTCGCAGAACAAACAGAGCCCTTCGAAAAACGCCTAGTTTTGGAGAGCTTACAAAAGATTAAGTCAACACCTTATATTGAGGAAAAAATCTTGCCCCGCAGGTATCTCCATTGGTAGCATTTTGAAGGACGAACTACGTGTGGCCAACGTATGGACCAAATGGGTTTGCAATGACATGGCCAACGCAAGTTCTTCGCAGGCCGTTTGTTGGCGGGTTTTTTCAAGGAAAGCCCAAGCAGTATCTTTTTCTAACTTGTCAGCACAAGAGTTACCTCCGGTGAGAAAAGGATCTTGACAAAGGTCGTGTTTCCCACAGTGGGCTTTTACTTTCTATACATGGTGAAAGGCTGGCCTCGCTTGGTGGCCACAGAATTGAACAAAATCCACGGATCCCGAGTGTCAAGATTGGTGATACATCCATTTGAGAAACCACTGCGTTGTAAGAAGTTGACCATGTTGTGACTACAGGCGCGCAATAAATCGTGATATTCCCGGCGCAGTGCCACAAAGCTGCGACGACTGCAAAGATCTCAGCCCGTTGGCTTGTTTGGTCAAGGCAAGGTAGGAGATAAGCTTTTGAGCAGCCACGCTTTGAAACAACTGTGCTGCTGCAGCAGATCGCATTGGAGCCCAAGAGTGATGAAAACAAGAGCCATCAACAAAAATGGGACTTTCAGGCACAAAAGCTTAAAAATCATCCATGGGAAGAACAGGCCTAGAGACAACTTCCTGCCGCCACTTGGTGATTAACTCACCTTCTGGAAAAAATGCCTGTACACCACGTTGTGTCATGGAAGAAGCTTGAAGGTCGATTCCTTTCGTAGAAACCACACGATTTGAATAAATGAAGGTGGTCCTCTCTTTGGTCGCATCCTTCACATTTACCATCTTTGGCAACAATCCCTTCTGCTTTGCATCGCGCTCGAGTGAGAACACTGCCAGGCCTCAGGGCCCGCAATAGGGACCTCGTGTAGGCATGATTCTTTGGCAGGAATTGAATTGCGGTCTGCACAAGTTGTCTGTCAGAAACTGACGCCAAAGAAGCATCTTCGAGAATGCGTGTTTTGGCTATATCGCTATGGAGATCAAGTTCGCCTTGCCAGTCGTGCCGAGCTGCTAGGGACACGGGCCAACAACATTGCACGAACTGATCTTGCAAGTTCCTCGTGAAAATTCTCTTTTAGATCCTGGCCGGGAAAACGCCATGCTTTCGTCTTCAAGGACGACCGCCAAAAAATAGGCCGCTCCATTGGAATTTGCAGAGCAGGTTCGACATTTCCCTCTTTGGCACTGCTGACAAGCCGAGCAGCAGCTGCGGGATCCTTGAAGGCCAGGTCCCTTAGTCTAGATAAATTCGTTTGAAAGCGGCAGCTTCAAGGTCAACAAAAGGGCATGTCCGGTAGCCAAAATAAGGTATGGGGACCTATTGCGCCTGCCACGAAAAAGTGAAGACAGGTCATAGGAAGTGTTGCACCTGTCACGCAAAATCGTCTTAGCAAACCTGAAGATCTCATGCTCCAAAATGCAACACCTCTCAGGAGATCTCCGCCCTGATCTCCTAACACATCTACCTCATGCGTCTCTTGTACTGCGCCTGCCACGCGAAATGCATCTTTCCAGATCCTCTTCAAATGCCCCACGCCTGCCAACGCTTTTGAAACTGCTACAAAACCTTCACGTTGTGCCGGCCACTCAAATCGACATCCGAACGTCCAAAAGTGCTCCGAACCCCCTCAGTTTTTTCAACTTTTGACTTCGAAATGTGCTTCGCGCCACGACGGCGTGCACTTTTTCGACATCTCAACTTCCAAAAGTGGTCCGAACCTGGTGTGCTTTGTACATTTTGACTTGGCAATGTGCTTCGCGCCACACAACGGCGTGCGCTTTTTCGATAGCGCAACTTCCAAATGTGCTTCCTGCCACAACTGCGTGCACTTTTTCAACAGCTCAACGTCCTCCGAGAATGGTGTGCTTTGTACATTTTGACATCGAAATGTGCTTCGCGCCACAACGGCGTGCAATTTTTCATCTCTCATCTGGCCAGACGGCTCCGCACCCGCCGCTTTAGCGAGCCTACTTTTCGACCCTCCGGAGCCACAAATCCTTTCTTCTCACTCTTTCTCTTCCCTGATGCTCTCTCTTCTTCTCTTCTCTCTTCTTCTCTTCTCTTCTCTTCTCTTCTTCTCTTCTCTTCTCTTCTCTTCTCTTCTCTTCTCTCCTCTCCTCTCCTCTCCTCTCCTCTCCTCTTCTCTTCTCTCTGCCTTTCCATTTATCCATATTGCGGAAGTTTGACGTCTAAATTTCCTTCGATCAGCTACATCATGTTACATCAGTGTTATATATATATATATTAGTCCTGTCATGCCATGTCATTTATATCACAATTATCATTTATCTCAGCTATATCTCAGTGATATCCTCCTCACCCCAGCAGTTCACCAAATGTTGCTCCGCGAGGTGGTCTTGACGTAGGGCCCCAGATGGGGAAACTGTGCTGGTGGCTCCTGGCCGTGTCCTTGACGATCTGCTGCTCGATTTCCATGGCGATGGTGGTGGAGTAGTGGCTAACTTATGGTGTTTATATATATATATGTTTCTTTGGGAAAACAATTAAAAATCAATGGAAAATATAGTGTTTCTATGGGAAAACAATGGAAAATATAGTGTTTCTATGGGAAAACAATGGAAAATATAATGCTTCTATGGGAAAACAATGGAAAATATTGTGTTTCTATGGGAAAACAATGGAAAAAAAGTGAAAATGAAAAAAAATGGAACATCTGAGTGATTTGGGTGAGTTATTATAGTTTATGAATGGTTTCGTTTGGACAATTCGAAGAGTTTTGTGGTTGATAAGTGGGGAAATTGTATCAAATGATGGTTAATTAGCGTCTGTAAAAAGGAAGGGATAAATTCAAACAACGTGCCACCTGCTCCAAACCATCCGACTTGGGGATACCCTACTTTAAGACAAACCCATGTGTGGGAGTTGGGACCGTTGCAAAATCATTGCAGCATGACTTGAGTCCCATAAATTTGTGGAGTTTTAAAATGTCAAAGTTAAACGATTTCGAATGATTTCTCTCAGCCCATCTATATCAAAAGGTTTACAACCAGCTTCATTGAGATGATTTTTGCAGTGGTGCAGTCAGGTTCATGGCTCTTGTCGCCCTTCATCTTCAATCCGTACCAGTTGCTTGGATAGCATGTTCCCTATGATATGTGATGGGCGTTCAGATGCGAAACTACGAGAAACCAATGGATATTGGGGTAGCCCATTTTTTGGGGGGGCAGACTTCAAACCTCAGAATTCGTTGAATGGTAGATCTACAGGAAGCCCCTGCAAGTTGCATCGTACAATTGATTTAAATTACAAAACCATAGCTTTCGATAAAATCAGCAAAATGGTCCATGCTTTCCTTCACATCAGCCATGTTTCCATTTGACCATACCTTCCAGCAATTTTTCGTAGCGAATCATCGAAAGCTGACAGCCACTCTATGGCGAGCTGAAACCAGCTGCGAGATTGGATGGCAGATGAAATGTCAGGAAGAATGTTTTTTTTTAAGATGTTGGATAAAATATGTGTTACCGATGTTGATTGGATGATTTATCAGTTTTTTCTCAAAAAAATGTGATTTGTTTGTAACTTAAGTGGTGCTTGTAGTAATATGTTGGTGGCTCCTCCCAGGTTCACCTGCAAGGGCTGGAAGGAAGATTTCGAGAACTGGAAGAACTTCTTCTTTCACAAGGGAGGTGGCGCGGTCGCCCCGTCGCGCGGTCGCCCCGTCGCGCGGTCGTCTTATGGGGAAACATGGTTTTCACGGTGGTCTTGTTTTAGGCTCCAAAATCCAGTGGTTTGAACCTATAAAATCCCTATAAAATCCCTATAAAACCCATGAACATTCCATTCAAGATTGAAAAACATGTGAACAGCAAGAACATTGGGCCCTGATTTAAAGATATCTAATTATATTGTTTCATATTATTTCTACATTTCTGTTAGGTGTATTCCATAGGTTTGGTACCATTACCCGCCACAAAAGCCAGATCATATCAAGTGTGTGTTATATATGTTTTTCTTTCCCCGTCCACTATGTCCCCAATAAACCGTATAGCAAATCGTACCGTTAGATTCTATCCCCGCTAAAGCGTCCATATTGGTAAAACAATATGTTTTTTCACTAGGGACATATGCGCATAAGATATATATATATACCAGAAAATATTCAACTATATCCCCAGCAATCCATTCATAGTGTTTTACCATCAGTGTGCGAGATCAAGAGCCCTGCGGGCCCTGCGGGCTGTGTGGCGTGCAGGAGAAATGTGGAAATCATGGTACAGCACCGAGCGGCTTTGCATCGATCAGCCCTTGAGAGCATCAAGCACTGAGGCGCCAAAGGACCATGAAAATGCTGGTCACCTGGTCCAAATATATGCGTTATGTATGTAGGTTGGTCCACATGTATGATTATATATATATATATATATGTTTTATGTATGGCTTAGCCCAAGAATGATGGTATCTACTCCCATTTTAAAGCCATTTTCCATAGGGAAGTCATGATGAATTTTACTAGTGAATGAATTTGGGGAGCGGCCTTTCCAAAAGTCATGAACCATCCCGAGTTGAGTCCCTCACTGTTTCTCGCTTTTTTGGTAGTTTTGGAGGATGTACCCTCTGGTAAACAATGATGGCTATTGAAAATTGCCATTTATAGTGGATTTTCCCATTAAAAATGGTGATTTTCCATAGTTATGTTGGTTTACAGAGGGTAAGAGGTTGATGGAGACACAGTTTTTTGGTCTTTTGGTCTAGGCAAAGCCTCAAGAAACATCACTTTTTATGGCCAAGATTTTGGTGGATTTTCTGGTGGGGGGGATCGTCCATGATATGTCTATACTTTGGAGGTAGCTACAGTAATAGACTATTATAACTAGTACTATTGATCGGTAATTTTAACGATAGTGGTTAGTAGCGATGGTAATATTTAATACTTCTACGCAAATAGTTAATAGTTGATTGCTACGATGAATATTAGTAGTTAATCACTGGTAATATTGGTTACCCCCCGTAATCAAATATGGTTTGCCGGAAAATCACCCATTGAGTTCGATGCTTTTCCCAGCGAACGAAACCTCCGTGGCTAGGCCACGGGGATTTCCGGAGACGGCTACTGTTAGTATTTACTATTACTACTACGAAGGCACTATATACTATTACTATAACTATTTATTACAATTATAAACCATATTTTTGAATAGTTATTCTAAACCATGAATCGTTATAGAAAATAGTACTATTGATCTATTGTACCTCCCATGTCCAGGTGCTGAAGCGTGCTCTCTTCATCGGTTGCCTTTACACCGTGGCCAATCAGAAGGCCTGGGACTTTGGGAAATCCCGATTTTTTCTGGAGAAAAACCATCGGAAATCATCCTCTGAAATGGGATAATCATGTTTGGAATGTATTTGTCTATTTGCAGCACTGTGATTTTTCTGGTGAAAAAAGTTCCATTTGCTTTTGGATTTGTTATGTCTCAAGGAAATGCTCGATCATGTTATCCAACAGTGCCGTGATTTTAAGGCGAGTTCATTTCCCAATCTTCAGACAGATTTTCAACTCATGATTCCTATAATCCCATCCTCCATTCATATTAAGCACCCCCGTTCTATCGTCCCCAATATGCGGTTTCATCTCTAAAAAAACATGGTTTTGATGTGGGGTGTTAAATTTGAACAGTGTGATTAGAATCATATTGTTGGTTAGTTACATCTTATGAATCCCCATAAAATCCCATGAAATCTCCATTTCTTCTGGGAAATTTCCGATCAAACTACCCGTTCAAAGTGCCATACATTAGGGGGCCGTGATTTACTGTAGCTCAGGTCCACTTGCTCACCGTGATATTTGAAGGCCGGATCCCTGATTTCGTGATTTCGGTGTGTCTGAAAATGGGGGATCCCCGCCCCAACAGAATGATTTTTTAGGGAATATGATCTGGTTGGTGGTTTGGAACATGTTTTATTTTTCCATATATTGGGAATAATAATCCCAACTGACTAATATTTTTCAAAGGGGTTGAAACCACCAACCAGTGATGATAAACCCATAGATTCAGATGCGGACTATCTTCCGACCAATCCTCTTTTTAGCCATGTTGGTATTGATTTGTGGAATAAATGAAAGGTCTTTGTGATGTTTTGTAGAAAAGGATCATCGATGATAGCTGACACGGCTCTGAGGAAGCCGCTCGAGAGAAATGCTGATCCTTAAGTCATTATGTTGAAGAGAGCGTTTTTTGCATTGTTGGAGTCACCAACGTGTCGTGCCTGGACGCGGATCGAGTATGAACTTTAATGCTGAATGCTCGAGGTATTGACATGCCACATTGTTAAAAAAGAAAGCACACGTGCAGACTTTGGTAAATGCGCATTTGCATGTATGTATACTATACATAATATGGACATATTGATTCTGAATCTAAAGACATATTTTTTGCATATGCACATGGCACGATGTGTGCGTAATATATATATATAATATATTATATATGATTATTTATCACTTATTTACACATATGCAATGTATGTATGTCGTGTATTGTATATAAAGAGACGGCTCTTGATCCTTTTGGAAGACCAATACATTCAGCCGAGGTGGACAGTTCCAAAGCATTGGCATGGTCATCGTGCCACCCATTTTCGCCACCATGATTTTCATTGCAGTGCCATGGCAAATTGATGGGGGTATTCCCGGCGATGGAGGGGACACCTGGTGCTTCCTGTATATATATATACACATATAATATATTATATAATATATATATATTATATATAATATATATATATATATATATATATTATTATTATTACACATTTAGGTGCTAACAACTTAGGGAGAGGCTCGACAGACCATTTTTATCGCAGAAGTTTGCATCTGACTTTGAAGGTTCCAATTCTTTCAACGTTGCTAGCAGCAACTATCCGCAGCTACTCTCCGCAGCTTAACCCACTGCACAGAGTCCATCGCTACATGGCTGAAATGACTCAGATGAAAATATATGAAAATAGCGTGCAACCTTAGATACATCGAGAGCGGTGATGTTCCTTTTAATAGTCTTCCCAATCTGTTTCATTAGTAGTTTTCAAGTAATCGCAGATAGTCACACGTAATATCACGTAATCTGTTCCCATGTTTTTTTCGCATATTATCCTCATTTCCCCCGAGGGTGGTTCCTTTCCTACAGGTTCCATTGGAGTCTAACTTTATCAATGTGCGTCACGAGAAACTACCCAAGAATTGCTAGAACATTGAGGCTCAGTTTCGGACAGACCATATGACGTCGTTGGTTATATATATATATATATCTATCTATCTATCTATCTACCTATCTATCTATCTATCTATCTGTGTAAATTATAACGACCTCACTGCGACCTCACTGGAAATCATAGTTAGTAAGGGGAATCATCCCAAAATGGCCGAACTATTCAGGTTAGTGAATTATTATAAATTACCATGATATATATATATATATATATTATGTGTTTGTGTATCCTATGACATCCTCATCAAGTATGCTACGAAACGGCCCGAAACCGGCCCGAAACCTCAATGGCCCGGCGTCGAGGCGCTTTCCGTCATGGGTTGGTTCTTGAGACGTCAGGAGCACCAGGACGAGGCGGGGCTGGATCTGTCCATCGAACCCAAAAAAACGTGAAGAATGGGGATGTTATAAGAAAAATATTCTGAAAAGCAGGAGATCAGATAAAAAATTCGGCAAAGTGGGGATCCAATTGCAACAAGATCCGATTGGATTGGTCAATGGGGAGTGGTTAATCATCCTTTTGCTTGATCTGAAAATGGTCCGACCCTAATTCCATGGATTTCCGATGGATTTTCAGGATGATATGGCAATGAAGGATATAATCATGATGGTCATGATGTATCCCACTTTCGGACAATGTCAGAATCCATTTCGCCCATGTTTTCTCGGAGAATCGCAGCTAGGCCGTGCACGGCATTTGGACCATGGAGTTGGAGGAGTGGAGATGCGAATCTCATGGAAACCGTCGCAAGAGAAGCTAGGGAGTCTTGGACACGGGACATCACGGGACCACTTGGGGGTGCCTGTGAACTAAGTGGATATATAGCCATAGTTTCTAGGGACCCCATATCCCAAGTTACGTGATTCCGTTGTTTGTAGCGAAGTTTCGGGGATACTCCGAGAAAGGTTCGGATCCAGCACCGAACACCGATTTCGGTGACCCTGAAGCAGGTGACCCCATCGGTTTTCTTTTGGCCTTCTCTGAAACTTCATCGGGGGGTTCCCAAAAAGCTAACTTTCAGTGGTACATCGTTATTATATTTGATAAACTGAGTTTCTTTCTGTCAATGATCCATGTATTGTCCAAACCGGGAAACCATATTTCGTGATTGTTGCTTATATTCGGTCATACGGTGGATGGTTGCGAAATCCTGCACCAGTTGAAAACGATGCTAAACATCCCAATAAAGGGTTTCAACATGTTTCAACCATCCAAGGCGGTGCAGGATTTCTTCCATCAGTGTGGGAACAAGAGGTTTTGACACACCACAGTGATATCTTATGATATTCCCATGGTATGTTATGACCAGTTGGTGGTTTGGAACATGTTTTATTTTTCCATAGATTGGGAATGTCATCATCCCAACTGACTTTCATCTTTTTCGGAGGGGTGGCTCAACCACCAACCAGTGATTCATGATATATTATCAATATTATGATTCAGATTATGGCCACAACAATGATTGATGATTAGTTGACCAACCAGTTATGATGTTGCTGATTTACCTATTGGAGCTGGTGATTTTCCATAGTTATGTCAACGTTTACCAGAGGGTATATTCCACAAACATCGATTGGGAATAATCATCCAAGATAGATTGGGGTTGAAACCACCAACCAGTTACCCTCTGGTAAATTAACATAGACCCTGAAAATGGCCAATTTTGCTAGTGGAAACTAGTCTTCCAACCCCTATCTGGCAGGGTCTATGTTAATTTACTGGAGGGTATATGTTATACCACCAACCAGATTATTATTAACCATCATTAACCATATAATAACCATTAATGATTATTATATATTAACCATTAATGATTATTATATATTAGGTGGCTCAACCACCAGTTATGATGTTATGATGTTGCTGATATTCCACAAACAGATCCCCATGATATCCCCATGGGTTCCGAGACCCGCACGGTGCGCACGCGCTCCGGCGACGTGGTGAACTTTGCGGACGGCGAGGTGTGAGCTTCGGCGGGGTCGGCAACGGGATGCCATGGGGGGTGGGGAGATGTTTTTCGAGCCCCAAAAGATGATAGAAAAGTTGGAAAGCTGACGAAAATATAGTGGTAAATATATATATATATACACACACATATATATATACATATATATCTATATATATATATGTGTGTATATATATATAGATGTAATGGGAACTAATGGGAATTATATAGTGGGAACTAATGGGAATTAATGGGAAATTGAAGCTCAAATATGAGGATATATGGGAATAGAATGGGGATAGATAAATATAAATAGTGGAATATCAACTGAATAGCAATCCCCCAAGACTGTGGATAGAGCACTTTGGATACCTGGAAAGTTCAACTCACATGGCAGAATTTGGATGGAATTGGACCATCTTATGGGCCATTCATACTAATTATTCATATTTATCTATAGTTAGAATACCCGTATAATGAATGGCGTTTGTAAATAGTACCCTTACTATTTATATATATTTAATATCTAGTTATATATAGTTTATGTTTGGATGTGTCTGTAAATGGTTGGATAGGCCACTTTGTTTCATGCCCATTAAACAACAACGGGACAAGGGGACAATGATGTGATCAAACCCATGGGGTTTAACCATCGTTTTGGTCATCCGCGATTTTTTCATTCAGGCATTAAAGTTGCTGCAGACTGGCAGCTGATGTTCATCTCCCAATGTTGGTTCATTGTAACAGCAAGAATCATTGTGAATTGGCTTGGGATTTTCACAAGGATTTTGGGTATTACAATGAAGCAACAATACTATATCATTGTAATACTCTGGGTAAATTATTACGACCTCACTGCGACCGAACCCTGGAATCATGGTTAATACAGAAAATCACCCCCAAATGGCCGAACTATCATTGGCCAAAAATCCCATGGCCCATGTCCCTATCCAATCTCAGCCGGCGACGCCGGGGGTTGTAGGGGATGAAGAAAAACAAGGCTGTCGTGTGTGCGTTTGATGTACGCTGTAGGTGTGTATTCAGTATATCCGGCCTGGTAAACGTTTACATAACTATGGAAAGATCCACCATTTTAAAGGGAAAACTCACTATTTCAATGGCAATTTTCAATAGCTATGTTAAATTACCAAAGAGTATCTGTACCTGTTTAGATATCGATATCTATCCTTTTTGTATCTGTTGGTTGATTGATCATGATTGATCGATTTATGAAAATTGTGTCTTTGCGATTTCTTGCTCACTGATTGATCTATATGTTTGGTTGATGTGTCTACATGGCATTCGGCCAGGTGCCGCTCACTGAAGAAGATTTCCCCCTGAGCTTCACTGAGCCGGAGGCAGCTTTTTGTTCGAACCAATGGATTGAAATCATTCCGTCAGTGATTATGAGACCGCCAGAAACCCTGGTGGAATGTGAGATTTCTTGTGGAACGCCATTTTTTCGGCTGGATTTTTTGGTGATCCAGCCGCCAGATGCCAAATCCACCGTGCCTCAAATGGGCCTTTGAGAAAGTCCACTACCAGGCAGTGGGATGACACACGAGGGTTTTGAACTGGTTGCTCCAACCATCTTGAACCTTAATATTTAAATGATAGCCATGTATAACCACAAGGGATGGAGATTGGACATTTTAGCTCTTTATCTACCCTCTTTCCCCCCTTTGTCTTTAGGGCAGCCAGGGATCAGCTCTGGTTTGGAGGCTGCAGTTGTATAGACTCGTCTCTACCCATGTTGCCGCTTAGTTACTCTACCTTCTGGTATTTATACCCACTTGTAGGTGATGTTCTATGTTCCATTCATACGTGGGGATTTCGATTGCTGTGGCAAAACGGTATAGCACTGTTTGCCAAAATGATTGTCGTCTACGGTTAATCATCATGTGCCTCATTCAAGTTGCCATACGATTTCCACCCTTTCCACCCATCCCCGGCTCTATTTTCCTATCCAATTGGGGTGTGCCTGGATGAATCCGATGAAATCAAGGGTTTTTTGGACCGCATTTACTACGCACATATCCAAAGTGGTGCTGATCCAGACAATTTACATCAGGTACAGATAGGTACAGTATATCTGCAAAAAATAGTTCAACCTCATTTTCCAGATTTGTTCCAGATGTTTCCATAGTTTTACAATATGTCTTCCAGGTCTTCCATATTTATCATGTTATCCATATTTTTACATAGTTGTTCATGTTGTTCCATAATAATTATAGTGTTCCACACGTTTCCATATGATTATCCACATGTTCTATAATTTGTCCATCTACCCTTTGGTTATTTAATGTAGCCATGGAAGTCACTTTGTTTGTTGGTACATCATCGAACTAAATGGCTCGTTTTCCAGTTCGCAAACTGTCAAGTAACCAGAGGGTAGTTCCCATATCATCCCATTATTCACCATTGTTAACCCATTGCTAAACCATGGAAAATCACCATTAAATCACCATTTATAATGGTTAAATCACCATGGAAGATCACCATTTTCCGAGTGCTTAAATCAACCCTTTTGGCCGAGGCAGACGAGCGTGTCTTCACCGTCCCCCGGCCGGCCCGGCCGGACGACACAGCGGCGTGGCTGGAGAACTGGTTGAGGGCCTTCGAGCAGCACTGCAAGGTGCTCTACGCGGTGTGATGGTGGAGATGGTGTGATGGGTTTAGGTGGATGGATACCCAGAACTGATGTATCATATTTCAAAAAGAATAAGAAACAAATACAAATGTGTATATATATTTATATACATTACATATGTTATTACATTATATATTATATAGATATAGATAAGTATCTCTTTACATATATGTATGAGCCCGGTCCGCGGACCCCCATCCCCCCCAGCCCAAACCTTACTGTACGTTCTTTGCAGTATTGGAGAGCCACAACCTGGTCACTGGATCCTATAGCGTACCTCAGACATGACTTTACTACTCGTTGTACATCGCCCCCTATGGCCCCCCCCCAAAAAAAAACAGGGAATACAGATACCTTTCATAGCGTACCCGTTTACGGCTCACTGCAGAGTGCGGCCGTATACTACAAATTTATCTCGATAGATAGATAGATAGATAGACAGACAGACAGACAGACAGATAGATAGATAGAACTGTATATATATATATATATATATGAATATACTTCATGTACACTCCCTAAATACTTCCCATTCACTCCCTGTAAACTAGATACTTCCCATATACTCCTTATACACTTGACATCCCCCAAGTGGGAACCATCTGGGGGGCAGGACAAGAAGCTGATGGAGGCCACTTCGCGCCGTGGTGGACATCCAAAATGTGTGGGTTTCGGTGAGGGAAATGGTGCTATTTGGAGCTCCCCATGTTTGGTCACCACCAATGATGGGGAAAAAGATGCAGTCATGAAAAAGAATCAGTTGATTGGTTGAGAAAGACCCAGTTTGAAGGATGGCTATCGATGGCTATCCTAGGTGGTTGAGATGACTGGCATCCAATCCAAGATGCCAGTTATCATCGGTTATTCATCTTGGGGTACCAAATGAGGTTATCCAAAATGGGTAGCCCCCACCAGTTGGTCTTACCATTGCTACATTCCATGTATATTCCCAGCATATCCCCATTATATCCCCAGTACTAGGTTAATATGATTTAGCATTACAGACCTCATTGTATCCCATTGTAGCCAGACTACATATGTATATCCCAACATTTGATGCTTGCACTCCGGACTATGAAAATGGTTCACCACGATCCAAGTGTCAGCCGACTTCGTGAAAACACCCAGGCGTCTGCCGAAGTTCACCTAGGAACACCCCGTTGTTTGCTAAACATCATGGATGCTACTTTTGCTTGGATCATATTTCAGACTTGCTATTTTGGAAAATTTTGGCACTCCAAAATGCACCACTTTCGGTCACCAACAAGGCCCCACCGCCAGGCCTTAACCTATGAAGTGTGGAAAAAGAACGGCGATGTGCTACTTCCGGGACAAACTGTGACCTTGGAAGATTTCCCTTTGAGTTTTCGTCGAAAGAAGGTGCGCTTTTGTTGATCCCAATCAACTCGTGAGAGTCCGGTGTTGAAAAGGAAAAATGTGGCGAATGAATCATATTTTACTGAATCCCGGGTTCTTTTTTGGGTGCAATTTTTTTCATGGAAAAATTTTCTGAAAAATCCGCAGGTTTCATCATGGTAAATCATGGTAAATCGATTTCTATCTTGGCGCCTTAAGCCATTGTTGGACTTCTTACGCCAGGAGCTGCACGTGTGGCTGAGCATGGTCCTGGTGATAGTACTGGTCCCTGTAGCTCGGGGTGAAATCTCTGGTGTTACGAACTTTATCGAACTTCTAGGGGTGTTATATTGTGTTTGTATACATATATATATATAATATTATTTTTGTACATATATTTATATAATTATATAATCGTATATATATATGTATATAAATATTAATATATAGTATACCCAGACAATCCCGTGACAATCCCTAATATTTGTTTGGGGAGAGGAAGATGTGAATTGATGGTGCTGCTCTGGGGATGGGGTCATCAATGGCCGTTTCAAATGTGACTTCAATCCCTTTTGGACGGCAAATCTTCCCCATGTGTTGGCCAGTACATTCCCTTCTGGGATCAAGAAGCAATCATGAAGGTTTGGGGTGGGTCTTAATTTGGTTTCATTTGTTGGTCCGCATCAAACATGGTGACTTAGCCAACACAATTGGTTAAGAAGGGGATATTACGGGGACACAATGGATCATCATCTGGATTCAGCTAAAGAGAGGAACACTGTTTGGAACATCGCCTACAGTATATGGAAGGCCTTATTTCAGATGAGTGATTCACGCAACCTGATCTATGCAACTATTGTGAATCACCCGTCTTAACTACCAATTTGTTGGGTAAATCCACTATAAATCACCATGTTCAATAGGAAAAGTGATGCACCCATGTATTTAGGGCGACTCTATAGATGCTCAGTTCGCCAGGTCGTCGCTACTGAGGTAGAGACCGGCTTGCTGCTGTGGAAGTTCCACTTGATGGGCTGGCACAAGTCTTTCGTGGTGGGCATTCTGTTGCGTCTTGACATGGGATATCATGGGATCTAGTCAGATCGGAACTCAGATGCCAAGATTTGAATCGTCTATGGAAAGATCAACCTTTTTTCATGGGTATATAAATCAGCTATTTCTATGGCCATTTCAATAGCTATGTCAGTCATTACCAGAAGGTAGATTTTGGAGGAAGCGAAAACTCAAATGGCTTTAAAAATCCACGGGCTTGGCAAATCCAAATGCGCAAAATCAGGCAAAGCATGGCGGGATGGGTCGCAACAGCCTATACCATACTAAACCAAAACATGACAACAGCCATTGGTTCGTTAGGCTTGGCAGGACCCCAATGTTGACATTTCTCCCGGCACTCTGTTCTTGGTATCTTCCATGGAAATTGCGATAGGCTGATGATGATTTGCAGTAGGCCAATATGATTGGAATGGGTTGGAATGGGTGGAACTGCCCACCAGCCAGTATTTTCGGCGCGAACCCGACAGTGTTTCTCAGCCATCTTGGGGCCAGTTTCCAGTGGTTTGCTAGAGCGCACGGGGGCTATGCCCGCCAATTCCAGCGACGATTCGCAGTACGCCAAAGGAAGTTCTCCTTCCTCTGTGTGGTCATGGAATTGATTGAGTGTTGCCTTCACATCAAAGGTGGGAAGAAATGGGTTGGCCCGCAGTGGTTTCGGCTTTAGCAAATATCTTGTGAAACATACGGTGAAATCGTTTTTCAGCATGTCAAAGCATGAAAGCCACTTAAATAGCTTGGCAGTTCGTGCTGAAATGAATGCCCTAAATTCCCTTAATCATGTAATCACCATGTAAGATCTTATTGTGTTCTCCCTGGGATTCTGGGATTCTCCCAGGGAGTCCAATGGATTCCATGAAATCAGGCCGAAATACCAGCCAAAAGAGACGAGATTCATGGAAATCATGGAAATCATTGTTGAATATTGTTGAGTCAAATGTCCAGCGTTTGGCAATCATCATATTCAAATTACTGGACATCATGATTTTTTCATATTACTGGACATCATATTATTATTTCCATAATGATATCCAGTGATTATTCATGTACTTGCATTGCCATTTACATCATTTACTTCAGGCTCCATTCACCATGTGAAAAACTCCAGTGTTTGACACCCCCTACCCCCTGGCGCGAAATCGCCAGGTCGGTGTGACAAGAAACCCGCCTGCATAAAGAGTGTCAGGGGGATCTGTATGCAATCCCTTCCCCTTTTGGTGATAGTTATAAGGGTTATACCAGCTATGAAAACCGGGTCATTTTCTGGGGATACCATGGGGATATCATGGGGATACTGCTGACTGGCAACAAAAATGACTGGTTGGATTTGTGGCCGTGCTCGCGTGCTCCGAGACTCGGCCATGGCCATAATGGCAGGAGAAGCGTCATATGCTGATCAACTATGGCACTATGGGATTTGAGGGTGTTCTCCTGAAATTTCAAGTGGTGAGTGATGCCCACTAATATATAGGACAATATAGAACACACACACACATATATATATATCACTATGTATCCCTGTGTAATATGTTTGTCTTATATTACTGTGTAATCCCTTCTCCCAAATATCAACCAACCTTGGAAGTCAGGGTTTGTATTGGATCCATCATAGGGGATGGGATTCGATACCACTATAGCCACTACAACAAAGCTGCAACAAAGGGCGAGATGGAATGATCCCCAAGTTGGGGTGGAAAGCAAAACTGATTAGATCTTACCATCATAACAGGGGTATGTTTATTATTACTGTGTTGTTGACTGCTATTGTGATTGTTAGTGGATGAGGATGATGATGATGATGATGATGATGCTGGTGCTGGTGCTGGTGGTGGTGATGATGGTGGTGATGATGATGATGGTGGTGCTAATCTGCTAATGATGAGGTGTTTGAAACCCAATGTGCAATCTGAAGAGGATCCCAACCTTTCGCTGCTCAGCTTCAGCTTCCAAGGCGTCGATGTTGTCCTTGTCAGGAATGTCTTTATGGAGCGGTGGGAGTGGGCCAATGACGGGATGGACATGATGATGTTTTCAATTCTCCGGGGAGAAGCATTGCTCAAGATATGGACTATGTTGAGATTGGTCTTCCTTAACGGTGTGAAATATGAGCTGTATCCAATGCATATCTTTATATACATATGTATATATATATATAT
>Ga0126342_10004568_pt1 | contig 23731 bp, 20 predicted proteins | sample Cyp1metagenome_FD_92528 | JGI IMG/M metagenome (GOLD analysis project Ga0126342, IMG submission 92528) | Coral microbial communities from Lord Howe Island, Old Settlement Bay, Australia - Cyphastrea 1 metagenome | ecosystem: Host-associated > Invertebrates > Cnidaria > Coral ...
AGATAGAATGCCAAATAGAATGTCAGAAGATATGTCAGATAGAATGCCAGAAGATTTGCCAGTAAGAAAATGTATAAATGTCATGGTGGGGATCACACGAAGTAAAGTAATTATTTTTCCATATACTGGGAATAATCATCCCAACTGACTAATATTTTTCAGGGGGTTTGAAACCACCAATCAGTTATAGTCCCCCAGTTTATTCAACCAGAGATGGTTTTCATTTCATTTTTCCCATAGAAAAATCTGCCGCATTTTCCTGCCGCATCGGCATCGGCGTAGGCCATGTCAGCCATCACTGGGGATCAGGTGGCTGTCTATGACCGCCTGGGGGCCACAGCAGTTATTTTTCACGTCGAAAATCCATAGGAAAACCATGGGGAAACCCGTAGAGACATGGAGGTTTACCCTCTGGTAAACGTTTACATAACTATATGGAAAATCACCATTTTCAATAGCTAATTACCAGTAAATTAACGAAGATTGATGGGACAAAAAACAAGGATTTCCGCAGAATGATCTGCATGTGGTGGATGAAAATCTTGGCTTTCCCATATCTATTTTGGATGGATTTTGGATGTTTTGGATGGCACATATCCTTTCAAAGGAGGGAATTAAAGAGCCCACAACCAATTTTTTGAAGGGAAAACCTGCAGGAAACCCGTGATCTTTGTGCGGCACGTAAACCTATGGTTTCCTCTAGAGGTTCGCTTCAACTAACACAACTAATTATAGGGGTTAGGTTATGCTCCAGCTTGGGATTGTAACCACCGGCTCATTGACAGAACTGTTTGGAGTGACTCACAATGGATGAGTGATATCTAGCCCTAGCCCTAGCAGGAGAACCTGCAATAGAATCTTGATATTTTGGGTTGGCAGTTATAGTTGGGGTTGGGTTTGCTGTTTGGAAGGGAGAATGCTTCAAAGTACCACGACATGGAGAGCTCAATTGGCCAGTTGTCAAAAGAGCTAGAACTACGGCGCCTGAACACTTTGAAACTCAGCCGTCAGCAGATCTGTCAACATATTCGCCAGATTTCGAAGATTCTCCGGATATCCCCAAAAGTATCCCATGTATCATCCATCCCATAACAGCAATTCAAACATTGTGGGTATATTCACATCCCTTCTGTTCTGGGTTGATGACCATCCCCTAAAAATTATTGGTAAACTAACATAACTATGGAAAATCACAATTTTTCATGGGAAAATCAGCTATTTCTATGGCCATGTTCAATAGCTATTTTGACATAACCAGAGGGTAAATTATGACCATCTCCCACCGCTGAGGCCAGCTGCGCCTCTGGGGGGTTCAGGCGCAGCAACGCCTTTTGAATGCGAAGGTCCGGGGCGCAGCAACGGCCCGAAAAATGGCTCGTTGAGCTTCGAAGATATCTCTGAGAGGACCGAAATAGATGTGTTTTATTCGCCAAGAAATCGGATTCTTGGTGAATATCTCCATATGAATATCATGGAATATCTTTGCATAATTTGTGTTGAGACCTCGCCGCGGAGTCACTGGAATCATGATTGTTAGTAGGGGTAACTATCCCAAAATTGCCTTGCGTCAGTGCTGCGTCAGCTTGGTGAATTACAACTAGCGTCCGCTCAGGTGGCGGAAGTTTCCAATAGTACCAATAAACCAAAGGAAATAGTGAATTAACCAATATCCAGATGGTTTATAAACCAACCAGGTTAAAACGAAATCCCATTGATTCATCATTTATAGGTGTTACTCGTATCATGGTTCCGCCCATCCATTTGGATTTTGGGGTGACCTCACTCTCCATGATGGTGTGTCTTTGGGGCCCTAGAATCTGGTCAGGGGATCCCTCCCTGAAAAATCTAAGTCCAATTTCTGTAGGATTTTTTCAACTTGGCCACCATTGCCGTTCTTGCACATTCTGACTATATTATGATCATTGATATATAATCAGTTACTGCATATAGATCTACATAGGGAATGACAAATGTTATAATATATATATATATATATATATAATTATATATATATATATTTATACATTTATTGGCTTGAGAACCCTCAAGTCATGGCTCAGGTGTTGATTTGGGGCCTTGAGGGAAGCAACGTGGAGGCCTGCAAAAACTTGGTCCTGGCAGGTGCGAAATCGGCACGCAATCGGGCGACGGGGAGGATGGGGAAAGGTATCTTCTAGTTATTTTGCACTTTGCTACGGAAAATGGCCCATCATAGATGATACACATGATGATTTGCCTATATATTATGTTGATGATAGCCATGTCAAATTGCCTTGGATGGGTGTTTTTTTTGGGTTTGTGATATTTATGTATAGCTAATAGGTTTTTTAAGTTGGTGATTTTGATCCCAAACCTTGATCCCATGGACCATGGTGATTGAACCACCAAACATGGCTTCAATTTGTACCTGAAACGACTATGACATCCCCATTAGATATCATTAGATCAAATTAAACAACCATTAAACCACTTATGAACTCATCATCAACCCACTTAAACAAATTAAACCACCATAAAACCACTGCACAAGTCCCATTTGCCCTCCGCTTGTTTAACAGTTTGCTATGGAAGCCATGGCCCATTGATGATAAACACGATGATTTACCTATTATTCTCATGGTGATGTTCCATAGTTATGTTAAATGACCAGATGGTTTTTTGGGATGAGAGTTGGTTGGGTCCTCAGACTCCAACCAGAAAATTTATGGATCATGGATTATCCTAGGGAGACGGGGTTACCCTCTGGTTATTTAACATAGCCATGGACAATCACCATTTTTAATAGCTAAACCATCTATAAATGGACCATTTTCCATGGCTATGTTAAATAACCAAAGGGTAATTTGGATGAATTATGTTGCGACCTCACGTCGTGACGTCACTGGAATGATGGTTAGGTTTTGCAGAATCATGTCCAGATGGCCAAACTTTTCGGATCAACGTATTACATAATTGAATGTATCCGGGTCAACGTATCAAACCCATTGACAGAAACAGCTACCATTTAAGGGGTGGTTGGAATCCCACCCATTTATAGTCAGTCCTTGGGGATGTTTTATGGTTAATGGTCGGGTTTACCACAGTATCATCCATTATCCCCATATTTTGTTGATGAAAATGGATGATGGATGATGAAATCCAACCATATCTATATATCTATATATCTATATCAACTCATGTTTCATCCATTTTTTGATGAAATCCCTGTTTTTGGTGGCTTCAAAATGGCCATGAGTTGATGTAACGATGGCCATGGCCATATCGCCCCAGTGCAGGTATTGCTTTGACGCTGAGAGACCATCGCACCGTCACGGCGGCAGATGTAGGCGAGCGGCGTTCAGAAACACTCTGGGGTTGCATGCCAGTTGTACAATCAGTGGCCGATAAAAATCATATTATAACCCAGTTATATATCCCAGCTATATACTCGCCACGATATGGATTGCAGTATATATGATCACACACACATATATATATATAGAGATATACACATATATAATTATATATATATACATATATGTGTATATATCGGGTTTGCGACCATGATGAACTGTATGTGTCATCATTTTGCGTTGTGCTCGTGGAATTAGTCAACATGTTGAGCCTGCATGTGTGCCTGCTGTTGCTTATCCTGCGCATTTTGTCGATGCAGCTTCCAAATGTGAGGCTGGAAACCAATAACAATAACTTGCTGCGTTTTATGTGTGAATCTATTGTTATCAAAGTGACGTTTGCGGACTTTGGCCCCTGCAGCACTTATGGTAACATTCCCAGAAGTGGTTGAAAGGAGGGGAGCTTCTGAACCCCCAAGATACACTGTACAGATATATATAATATAACGAAAACCATGTTACTCTGCGAACTCTTGCTGAAGTTAATGAAACGTGTTTGTTCAATTTATTTCAAACATTGTATGTTGACTCTTGGTATATTTCTTAGATTATGATAATCTACCATTACCATCATCTACCTTGAGGTTGTTGAATGGAGGGAACCCTCTATGAACCAACAGATGGGTCAAGGTTGGTGGACGGGAGCCGACCGGTAAGTCGCCACTGATGGTGAGCTGTGGCAAGGCAGTTGCTGTTGGTAAAATCATAGTAAGCAAATTGATGAATCGATTGAAAAGCAATTCATCATTACTTTAGTGGGTTTTTATAGGATGTTCATTTCTATCTTTTGGGGTTACTATGTATGTTGATTGATTCTGCCATACACAATGGTCTTATGCCGCGTTCAATCGCAAGTGTTGTATGTATTTTGGCAAAGGTTTAGTATTTATTTTCATGCAGATTGCATTTTCTATGAACGCTTGTACAATCTTCTGCGCCCGTTTCTACGATAACAACGGCCAATGTGTTCGCAGCACGTTTTTTTGGCTACAGCCAACGGGCAAGGAAAACCTTAAAAGCTGACAGCCAAGCAATTGATGAATGCTTGTGGATTCCTTCGAATGTGTGTATATATATATGCGCATGAATGCAAGTATATACACATAGGCAATATATATATATATACACACCCGTTTTTCTTGTTGTAAGCAAAACAATATGCATAAATGTGGGAAAAAAAAACATTTAAAAAAAAACTGTTGGGGGTATGACCACCTTTCATGTTGTGGGGCCCTTCCTCAGGGCTACCATGCTATGCCAGGATTCAACTATTTCCTCAGGCCAGAGGACATTGGGAAGTTGCGCGCAGAATGCGCGTCCAAACGGGTACAAGAGATGAACCCGTGACTTGGCGTCTCAGGTGGGCTACCAATGCGCCCATTTGGGAATGGTTCATTATACCACCTATTTATGGTGATTTGGGGATGGTTTATTATTGTTTTACCCACATTAGTTGGGATTTAATATAGATGTTGGGTTTTAGATGGATTTATTTGCATTTTATAGGGTGATTTTATGGGATTCAATAGGGATTGAATGTTCAACCCCCCCTTGTTAGTTGATGATTACATATAGGTGATTATAAGGGATTATACTACCCACCATGGGGAGTATCACAATCCATGATGGGAAATCCTTTTTTTCGCAGCCAGTATAGAGAAACGAGACAGGGGTCTTGAACACTGCTCCTTTGAGCCTTTCCTACTTGCCGAAGGTTGTTTCGACAGTGGAACCTTGGGTTCAAAGTTCAAAGTTGCATTTACAATATTGATTGTGCCTCAAGTCTAAAGGCCTGATTGGTAGGCCTGCCCATGCCTGCCCATTTGGGTGGGGAAGATACAATTTCTTTTCGTTGGCTGCGCGACTGACCAGTGAAGAGCAATTTGTGCTGCCCTGCACTCCCTTGGATCTGCCGTGAGTCATTTAAGGCGACCCAAAATTTGGCAGTGAACCCGTAAAAAATAGTTCACACACACATATATATATATATGTAATATATATATAAATATATAATATACACATATATAATTATGTGTATGTGTCTGAGTGTGTGTGTGTGTCACACCCAGATACATATGTATATATACATGTATGTGTGTCTAACTATAGTTAACTATACACAAAAAATACAACAATAAACACAAACTGCCAGCAGGTTTTAGACTATATTATGAGTGTGTCTAGGTCAATGCCAATCCCAAATTAACAGATTAAAGCCGCTTATCTCGTAAATGGTACCCCCATATGAATCAACTGGGGGTCAACATGAATTTGAGCTTCATATTTCCCCACTTAGGTATGGGTCAGAATTTGAGATCGTGTCAAAAGCACAGATGTTGGTCATGTTTTGGTGCTAAAAACCACTTTAATCCTCCATGGTTAGATTGGTTAGGGTATAGTACAGTACCCAAGCGTGACCAATATTTATGTATATATAATCATACATACATATATATATGTATGATTTATAAGTAATATATATATATATATGTATACTTATAAATCATACATATATATATACTTATAAATCACATATATATATATGTATTAACGTAATGCACATTATATAAAAGCACTATAATCTCATGTCGTCCATATCCAATAGAAGCCCGTACATCTCATGGCATCCCCCCATTCCGGTAGAGGTTGGGCAGCGTTTCCTTCAGCTCGGACCGGCCCACGAGCGATGACAAGCTCAAGGATCACCGGATGGAAGAAGTCAACGGGAGAGAATGAAAATCATCCTGGGACCTAATAATCGTCAATAATTGTTAATCATAGTTAATAGATGTTAATAGTGGTTAATAGATGTTAATAGTTAAGTTAATAGATATTAGTAGTTAAGTTAATAGATGTTAATAGTGGTTAATAGATGTTAATAGTTAAGTTAATAGATATTAGTAGTTAAATTAATTGATGTTAATAGTTAAGTTAATAGATGTTAATAGTTAAGTTAATAGATGTTAATAGTTAAGTTAATAGATGTTAATAGTTAAGTTAATAGATGTTAATAGTTAAGTTAATTGATGTTAATAGTTAAGTTAATAGATGTTAATATTTAAGTTACTTGCTGTTAATAGTTAAGTTAATAGATGTTAATAGTTAAGTTAATAGATGTTAATAATGCTTAGTGATGCCGATTAATGCTTAATATACCCTGGTTGATTGGTTATTATAGATTTATAGGGAGTTGTGCTACCTAGGCTATTGGGGTTTATGAACCAAGCCATAGTAGGAAAACCTATCAACCCACTACTATGATGACATGGGATAAGGGTATTTTTAATGGCTCACGGGAAGATCCATGGGAGCGCGTTGATATATGGTGACAATGCATGACAATACGATGTAATGGGTACTTGTATCATGGTGATTGAATGGCAAAATTGGATATACATAATGGGGATGAAACAATGTGCAAGTCATCGTGCGGATATACAATGTCAAGCAATTATGATCATTTATGTTGGAAATTGCAGTGATGATAGAATGTTGAGTGGTGATTTGGGTGTTTCACAATATTGGGGACGCCTTATAGTCATAATCCCCTTTGTTTGGATTTCTTTAAGGATTCCCACCCACCAACCCAAATCAGCAGTTAACCATTGGTTGACATAATGACGATACATATATATATATATAAATAACTATATATATATATAATATATATATATAAAAATGTAGATATATACAATACATTTAATGATAACATGACAATAAACCATCCTCGGAGATGTCCCACAGAAATCGATCCCTTTTCACCTTTGGTGTCCCAATGATGACCAAGAACTTGGATGATAACTTGGGGTCCCTCGGACGAGTGGTGAGGGATAAGGAACTGCACGTGCAGGTCAGGATATACAGGTCATACTGCGCTACATTGCCGTGATCAGACCATTTGTCCTCATGTTCCAATCATATGATGTCATATGGTGAGTGGTTCATATCCCATTTTAGCTAATCATGTCTACATTTTGCTTGGTCAAATTTGGTCAAATTTCGTACTTTGGGCGGTTGAATCTCTGTTGTGCGTCATTCAATCCAGTTGATCTTGATTAAATCATATTAAGTCCCCAATTGTTACAATTGTTGCTGCTTAAACCACCATGTTTGAGTCATTTCAACCCATTCATTTTAAAGCCATTTTGACCCCCCAAAATTGGTAGGAGCTCCTCAAGGGCTTCGATATTGTGGTGGTGGGCCTCAGTTGCTTGGGCTTCGATTTCGAACTCGCAGCCAAGATGGACTCCGTTTGCCGAAGCCTAGGCGAGTGGCGGGAGTGGCCATGGCTGGATGGCTGGGGAAAACCCAAGGGCATCCAAGGGCAAGGGAACCCTGAAAAGAGATTGAAAAATCAAGTCCTATTGAATAATTCATGACTTTTCTATTTTGTTCTGATTCTATTTGTTTGAAGGGTTCTATAGTTCTATAGATGTCTCTCAACCAGGCATTCATGGGAAGGATCTTGAAAATCTTGAATTTGACAGTAAATCCACTATTATTTTGGAGTATGCTGCATCCTTCTTAACGATGATTTGGATATGAATGATGCCGACCAACAACCATGGGGATAGAAGCAGGATGTATAGTATGGATTTGTTAAAAGATCATTTGCTGGAACACATTCCTGGCGTCAACATACAAGTTCGTGCAGTGTTGTTCTTTTAGTTTAATACACCGGTGAAAAGCCTGCAAGAAACTAGCGGTACTGGAGGTTGGAAAATCTTGGTTTCAACTGGTAGTTACACTGGTGATCGCAAGTCCCTATTCAGCGGGCTTTCCCATATATTATATGGGTCATGACTATGGCCCATGCAAGAAGGAACCATTTGCTAACCCATTATATATTCATATTGTGCGTGTATATATATATATATATATATTATAGTTGTGTATAATCATATGTGTTTATATATATATATGCAACAATATATATATATATATATGCACACGTATGTCGTGTTATAAACCCCTGATGGGGATGATCGTAATGGTTGTCAACTGGATACGATGTGTGGGAGATGATCCTCCAAGTATGTCAATGGGTTGTATACTTCGGGTTATGAACCAGTTATCCATGGATATCATATATTATTAGCCCATGTAATATCCCATGTAATATCCCATTGTTAACCATTATTGGCCATTATTATATAATCATTACTAACCATTATTTAACCATATACTGACCATATATTAACCATTGCTAACCAGTGCTAACCATTATATCAGTGGGAGCATACTCCAAGTGCACAACCCTTGGACCGACGTTCAGGTGCTGGCTTTCTGCTGACCGTGGCGGCTGGGGAGCTGTCCTTCTTCTTCTCGGACCTGCACGAGCATGTCATGCAGGAGTCGATGCCATAGAAAATCTCGTTTGGGGCGACACGGTCGGAAGAATGGAAGATGATGGAAGTATGCTATATGGTTAAATTAGATTGGATTATATGATTTGTTTCTATGCGTGCAGAGTTCACAATTTCTACCTACCAATACAATTGGCACCTTCCAGTAATCCAAAGTGGCATTTGATAATCCTAGATAAGTGGAGGTTTTAATGGGAAACTCATCTATAAATGGGTGATTTTCTGTTGCCACGTTTGATTACCGGAGGTATTTTGTTTTATTTCCCCCCGGTCTCTCTCTCTCTGTCTCTCTCTCGGTGATACGGGGTTCTCTGAAAGTAGGGTACACCCAAATCCAATGATTCATCATCCTTTCCCCATAAAAATACATAGCCCAAAAAATTGGTTACAGTATATAATGTTAAGTAACCATTTTCCATTTTGGAAGGTATACACCATTTTCTGTCATACCTATATATATACATATATACTGGTTGGTGGTTTCAAACATTTTTTATTTTCCATAATATATGGGATAGTCCTTCCCATTGGCTAATATTTTTCAGAGGGGTAGGTATACCACCAACCAGTATATGTATCGAACGAAAAAAAATCCAGGATCGCAGCGCTCAGGGAGGTCCTGAAGCAGGTAGAGATCTCCGAGATGGGACAGGGATGGACAACCGTTTACAACTAGGCTAGGACCTATATGGTGGATGTATAGCTGGTTGGTGGTTTGGAACATGAATTTTATTTTCCCATATTTTGGTAATAATAATCCTAACTGACTTTCATATTTTTCAGAGGGGTAGGTATACCACGAACCAGATATAGCTGGGGTTCTAAGGCAACATAGCTGGGGGATCCCACATTGATCCCAACCTCACCCCATCATTATGGAGCACCCACATGGGCTGGAATATTGACCAACATGAACTGCAAAAATTATTCCCATGTCATAATGTTGGCTATACTCCAGCCATATGTCCCATATTATCCCAAAAAAATATTGATGATCAGAACACCTGTATTATCCCATGTTTCATCATGTTTCCAGCCATATTTCCTTAATGGAGCAGATAGGACAGTGGGATAGCCAACACAGTAGAATGCCGATCCATCCAGCAGTTGCTGGGATTGGACCCTGGGATGCCGGGTTTCGTCGAGGCCCTACGGAGCCGAAAGCTGAAACCTTCAGCTTCCCCTCCTTCGGCAGTTGGCTGGCGGCGGTGCCAGAACTGCTGCAAGGGACACTTGGGCGATGTGGGGTGCCACTTGTTGAGACATTGCCGGGTGCAAGTGAGCTAACCATTAGCTTCCAGAAGCTAATTATGGTATCAAATATCGTGTGTGTGTGATTCTTGTTGCAAGTTGGACACACTGGATGTACAGCGCAATTTTGTGCTGTTTCAACCATGCAAAATATTGTGCCGAAGTCAGAATACGCCACTTCTTGCATTGAGGATTAAGCAGATCACCTTTTGAGTCCACGACTGTCATTGGGGGAACCCATGGCAGTTTGGTGGACCTTTATATTATATAATTGCAAGAAAACCCTGGAATTTGGCTCCTGGCTACTACGAATTCCACTCACCAGAAGAATACGGTAAGGCCCTCAACCTGGGGTGTACTGACCTTAAGGTTATTTTTAATGCTGTCAGATAGTTAGTGGCCCATTTATCATCCTCAAATCCAACAGGTTCACCTAAAGATCCCCTGCGGTGTCTCATGAGATTTCAGAAACAACTATAGTAATATGAACAACATGTCCAGTGTTCTCTTTCACCTTTGTCGTGTTTAAAACTCCTGATTTTGCGGATGAAAACATGACCCGGGCAGTTGCTTCGAGTTGCTTCGAGTTGCGTCAGGAAGAGCGACGCCTCCTTCAAACTCATCGGCCTTTTGGCGTCCTTTCTCCAGAAGGACCCGCAGAAAGCGGTTCCCAGCCGCGCGGCAGACTTCGCAACTCACTGTCGTGAGGCGGAGAGCCTGAAATCATCAAACATGAGATCAGTTTCGTATTAAAAGCTATGGTTTTGGGGAGCCTCCATTTTTAGAAACCACCAAATATGCGAAGTATAAGGTGTGGGTTCAAACTACTGGATGCAACTGGTGTGTAACCGTAGTTGAAAGCATTTGAACGCCATTTCTATGTGGAGGGATTGGGATCCGTATTTCCTTTTGTGGGAACTTCCTGAAATTTGTTCCATAAACACCAGACCTAAATCAACTAGTTCTTCAAATGGTGCAGTACGTTCCATTGTTTTCCATTAGCTGGTGCAGTTTTTCCTACATCTTCCCTTCAACCAACCAGCAACGACTCTCCAGGTGAAGTGTGAACCAGCCGTGGATGGATTGGTGGGCATGGAGCAGGCCGCGAGCTGATTTGCTTTGAGTTTTTGGTGGTGGCCAGATATATATTAGTATAGGTAACACTCCAGTGGATACAAATGAAAAGTAGCTTCGATGTAGCCCCCCGTAAGATCCCACTCTGGAGCGGTGCAGTTGGGATTATACATGTACACGAATATAACTATGGTTGTGGCCATCACAAGATCGGATATATAGCCGTAGCCCCTGAGACTATGTCTAGTCTATGTCTACCCACTTATCAACTGGAAGTGATAAATGGCCCACTTCCCACATACAACTGGGGCATATCCCATTTTTATTTGGGCTACAAACGCTCAAAGCAGTGAGTGCAACCACCAGTAGTTTTCTACATGGTTCCCAATGACCTGTGAACTGGGCAGGTTGTCAGCCAATGAATGGATTCTGCACATCCAAGCAATCGTTTGAGTGGGAGATCATACCCTAAAGCTCCAAATATTTCCTGAGAAGATACCCTACCCCCCCAATATTCCCGCGGAAGACACAGCCGAATTCATCTATCCCAGTGATCAATCCCAAACCATTCGCCATATCAAGCCGAATTGAAAGGCCAAACTGTATTTTCGCTGTTTGCTACAAGCGTATTGTTGTTTCTATCATGAGCGCCATTATTGCCATTATCATTATCACGTGTTTCTGATATGTGTGCTGCTATCGCCGGCATTCTTTCTGGGACACAAATAGTAATTAGGATTGCCATCATTACCACCGTTACTTTTCTATATTCCGCACATCACCGTGGGTTTCTTGTTCTTGTGAGCTATCAGTGTCGCTCTTATCATCGTAATTTTCACTGATGTGGCAAGGCCAATTTATAAGCCAGCCATACCCAATATTGCGACAAAAACTGTAAACAAAAACAATCCCCAATTGTGGGTTTTATGGCATTAGGTTTACTACATTATCATCCATTATCCTAAGATTTGGTTGGTTAAATCACCATCGTTTGGATCATTTGGCGGGTTAAGATCGCTATTGTTGATGGTTAAAGCTCACAAACATCACCCCCATTAAGTCTCAAAGTTTTTGGTGAGGCTTATGACATTCAATCCCATAAAACATCTATAAACATGCCATGGCCATCTAAATCCCCATAAAGTCTCACTATACCAAATATCATATACCCATATACATATCCATATGTATATAATTATAGTTATATATACAGAATTATATATATATATATAATTATGTGTATATATATATCCATATAAATCCTATAAATCCATCTGTAGAAATCAAATATAAATTGTAGGCTCTCACCATCGTTCGCCAGGCCTTCGGCCATTTCTTCGTGGAGCCCTTAATCCACGTAGCCTCGGTGCTGGGAGGTTTGCTGTCGCAGGAGGTGATTAAGGCGGCCGCGGGACCTGGGAGGTTTGAATGGGAAAATCAGAGGAAAACCACGGGAAAACCATAGGAAAACCATAGAAAAATGGAGGTTTACCCTCTGGTAAACATGCAAAAAACTATGGAACATCACCATTGTTGATAGGAAAATCAACTAGTTCGACTGGGCCATGTTCAATAGCTATGTCACAAATTACCAGAGGGTTTTTTGGGATTCAGCATGATTCAACCCCAAAAGATCCAAAAGATGGGGGAACTTCATGGGTTTTAAGATGTTGTAACTCTCCACAAAACATGTATGTAGTGATGGGGAGGTGAAATCAAACAAGAATTATAGGGCATTTGGATGATTTATGGCATGTCTTATGGGTTCTGATCAAAAACTTTGGGACTTCGTAGGTATTTAGCATCGACCATGGGGATTTTTACCCGCCAAATGATCCAAATCATGGTGATTTAACCAACCCAATTTGAGGATAATGGATAAACCATGGGAAGCCCAATGCCGTAGTAGGGATGGCTGGAATCCCACCCATGAATTGGTCAGTCCTTGTGGATGCTTGACAGGGGTAAACCTAGTGAAGGACAAACCCAACACAGCTAACTAAACCACACGTAATATGTATTTGCCATAAACCGTTGAATTCACTTAGTGAACTGTTCAGTAACTTCACTAGCCAAATCCCATTGAACCCAATTAAGGCCACCTGTGTGACTACTGGGGGCCCATTTCCAAGAAAAACATGTGAGTTAACCACCAAAATGGTGGTATGCTGGGATATAGTGAATAGGGATAGTGGGGGCATAGCAGATTACATGCAAGTAATGCAATTTAAGGATTAAAGGGTTGATATTACAGATGAATAAACCCATCAGAGATGGGGACTTTACATTACTTAACCAACAAAATTGGGATTTGACCATGAAAACTGGTAACTTAGCCAACAGTGTGATCTAAACAACCTAAAGTGCTGATCTGACCAATTGGAAATGGAGACTGACCAGCAAAGAAATGTGATGTAGCCATCAGTTTTGGGCAAGTTGAGATATTATTTAGGGCCGTTGTTCAGGTTCTGGTTCTGAATGTAATGAATTGTAATGATGACAAATTTCCCCAAAGTTGGGAAATTCCCTGTACACGTATTGCTGCCCTTGGGCGATCTCCTCTTTGAAATTGTCTGTAGGCGATCACTCGGAAAGATCCTCCCTTGGCGCCAGCCTGAGATGTTCGATCCATTGGCCATGAAAAATGGTGAGGTATGGTGATTTAACCATCACACATGGTGATTTACTGTGACCAACAACTTTGGTGATGTTGGCTGGCATTTTTTGCCATCAATAATTGGGATTTAAACATGAAACAAGGGGATTCAAGCACCAAATCCCAGGTTTTGTATTGGAGAATCATTGGGATTTCGTTGGGAGATCTACAAGGTGCTGGTGCCCCTTTCATGAGTCTTTGCAAGGTGTTGGGGTTCAGATATGACCTGTTAATTCAGGCTTGGGATTTGATGTCAATGACATTCCGAGACAATAAATGGTACCTGCTATTACCTGCTGGTTTGCAATGTTGGTAATATGCCTATTCCGACCAATATCCTAACCAATATTTCCCAACCAATATTCCTTGATGGTTTGTCCTTTGGACATTAAAGCAGGCAATATCAGGCATCCTCAATCCTCTATGTACCAGGTCCTTGCAATCTGAGTCTCTTTATCTCTACTCTTAAAACATTAACTAGTTTGTAGCCCGACCTATCAATCCATTTTTATAATTTGGAAAGGTGGGGCCCCCAAGATTCAATACGCAGAAATAAGTTTGCTGAGTTTTTATCCCAGATTGATGGCCAATGCCTTCACATGATTGTCAAATTGAAAATCACATGGATGGGACCAGAACATCAACAAATCTACTATTGAACAGGTTTCTGCCTGCTAGTGTTTATGGTGTGGGGGGAGGATGAGATGGCCTTCTGGTTGCCCTCGACTGGTAGTTTCAAACATTTGTTGTTTTCGTGCCTACATGCGATAGTGATCGCCAATGACTTTCTGTCATGTTTCAAACGTTTTGAAACCACCAACTAACATCAACTAACAGAAATATCGGCACGATGCAATCCACAAACAGTCTGTGACCCAGTTGTCCTACGGGATGGTTCTGTGACCCCGCGGGTGCCAGAACCCCTGCGGTTCATGGGGATGAACGGGATGAACGCCCCAAAGTCGACTCATGAGGCAGCCAAACTAATGGTGGGCCCCAACTGATAAAGAGTTTTAGTCTGTATATAGATAATATAGAGGTGTATGTGGTACTTATGTAATTTTTAAAGGTCAGTTCTATGATATATACTGTCCATATACATCTGTAGACCCAAAAAATCTGGGCCGTGTGGCCCTACTAAGCCATCCATTTTTTGGTCGTCCCAGGTGAACAGCGTTTGTTTCAACGCCCACACCGGTGCTGCCTTGGTGGAACACATTCCACCGGTGGCGGCGGCGCCCAAGAAGCGGAAGGCTGAGGAGGTCGGTGATGGTCACCATGAAAGAAGGTTTATTATATGGAAATGGACATGGACTATTATTAATAATATGGACATGGACTATTATATGGAAATGGACTATTATTATATTATATGGTTTATTACATTTATATTTCTATTATATCCTCATATATGTTTTATGGTTTATTACTGTATGGACTATTATAATGGTACACATAATATGAACTATAATATAATTAATTGAATTATAATGGTTTATTATATTTATATATATATATATTTATATCTTTATTATATCTTCATATATTTTAATTATGGACATTTATGGACTATTACTGCATGGAAATATATATATATATGGAACACATAATATGAAGATATTAATGGAAATGTGGTCACTGTTGTGTGGAAAATATTACTATTCATGGAAATATGTGGAAATGTGATCGACAATTTAGGGACACATTAGGATTAATTTATGGACATATGATGGAACATCTATGGGCATATTATGGACATATTGTGCTTGTGCTTCGGAGGGAGCGGTTTGGAGCTCTTGGCATCCATATTCTTTGGGCATAGTGAAGTTCCCTCCATTCGAGAAGCAACAGGTATATATGATTAACAATGGAGGGATTGAATAATTAACAGTAATAAGTTTATAATTAATATAAATATGTATATATATATGTATATATATAGAATTGTAGGTTGTGATAATAATAGTGAATAATTGACTGAAGCTTCCAATAATGGGATCTAATTGGATATCATATCTAGTGCGTATATAGAAAGAACTCAATGGCAGTGTAACATGCGAAAGAATCCATGAGGTCAGCCTGGTGAAATTCGCCGAGAGAGATCCAGCCGCCCCCTGCAAGATTATACGTGAGTGGTTCGTGATGATATGATAATTTCTGGGGCAGAAATACAAGAAAAGGATGTTTGACCGTTTCTGGCATTTGTTGGCTGTGATTGCTGAACTATAGCATATATTCTCAAGTCTGTTGCCAGAAGAACGCCAACATCAATTCTTGGTGGTTCATCCTACTAGCTGCATTAAATAGCTTATTGTCCAGGTTGAAGTACATGCACAAGTGCGCTTAGTCCACGAATATCCCTCGGGTTTGGCCCTCTTGGCACAGGAAGTGGTCGCGGATCTCCTGGATGACTAAAGACTCGCTGCGCGCGGAGCAAAAAAGGTCGCGGATAGTTCATGGCAGGGTACACTGCAAAATGGCAACTTCAATGGGAGAAATGATGACCAAGCATGGGATTTTAGGGTAGCCTATTGAATTTCAGTCGAGCATGGACAGACCCAAATTGTAAACAGCAGGTGAACACTTTGCTCTCCAACACTTGTAGCTACTTTACCACTGCATCTGATCTCACCACAAATGGGTATATGATCAACAAAATACCAGTGTATTGTAGAATCTGAATTTACCAAACACTAGTCCAAACAATCTACAACAATATGCAAATCACGATGATGACACAAATTGTCACAAGAATTTGCATATCTCGTGGGGTTACTTTCCCATTGGTTTGACACATTCGACCTTTAGGCGCGGACGCCCCGGGGTGAGCTGCCAGTCGTGCCCTAAGGGAGATGATTGCGTTGATACTGTGGATTCGGTTGAGAAGTTGGTAGATGGTGTATCTACAGTATCAAGGTGGTTAGCTATTATAATAGTATAACCATTAACTATACGGACATATATCTACAGTTGTATTTTGCACCAATGGTGGTTTATCCTGTTATAATCCCAACTGTGGCAGGATGTTGTCCGTACACTGCGTGCACGGTATGTTTTTTTTCCAATACTCTATTGAACATGAACACATTCTTCTGAAATTTGTTTCTCCAAGTAGGATAATACATCAAATTTTCAGCAAGAACATGTGGGATTGAGCAAAAATTGTGATTCAATCAGCAAACGTGAGCAGCAGACATGGTGATGTCTGCCCCACAGGTGATTTTCCGTTCACCTGGGGGGATCGTTGACCCGGGACCTACCCGGTAGTCAAACATAGCATAGGATGGGAAATCATGGGAAAATCCATGGGAAAAACATGGATTTTCCAGCAAGCCATGTTTGAAACCATCCGAAACCATGGGTGTTTGGGTTTCACACCCAGAGGTGGGCACATGGATTTTTGATGATTAGATTGCCTACGCTTCTTATTATATAGTTGAATCTCATTTTTGGCTGGTGAACTCCTTTGTTGATCAAATTGAAATTCGTGTGGGTTAAATGCCGATTGTTGCTTGGGGAAATCAAACAAGGTTCGTTGGTGAAATTCAAATGGTCATGCTATTTGTTATGTCTAAGTCAAATCTCCAGTTGTTGCTACGGGAAATCACCATTTGTAATGGGTAAATTCACTATAAATTGCAATTTTCAATAGCTTTTTGTATGTTTACCAGAGGGTATCATTGATTTATATTCATCCCAGGATTCCCTTCGGTTAAGGCCATCCCAGGATTCAACCCTTGCCCCAAACCAGACAGGTCACCCCCAGAACAAATAAGGATAATAAGGCTTTGTGTTTTGCGAGAAATTATATAACCCATGATAACCCCATCAACCATTAAGAAAGGGGTCTATTAAACCATATTAAACCCCAATATGTTTGCATACATTGGAGATTTACCCAATATATGCCCATTAAATATGCATGGATTAGTTATAATGGCCTCGCGTCGTGACATCACTGGAATGATGGCTAGGTGTAGGGGAATCATCCCCAAATGGCCGGACTTTTCAGCTATTTTTTATGTTATGTTTCAGGTTGATGAATTATTACAATTCGGCCAGATTATATCCATCATATCAATCATATCACAGCTACACACCGATTACATTTTTATGTACAAAAATATAGCAAACAATCATTTATCCATTTCGATGGTATCATCAGTATCCTTTTGTATCATTTATACATTAACTATATATTAAAACTATTAAAATGATAGATAACTATTAAACATAGTTTATCTATTACAACTATATATTAAAAATCATTTATCCCGTTTTATCCAATATTTTTTTTAAACGAATATATGCCCATCATGTATCCGCACTCCGCACTGAGGCTGTCCCGGCGGTACCCATGAAGAGTAGCGGCTTGGTGGAATGGAGGAGATACCCCCATGGAGCAATGTTTTTTTAATGGGTGTTTAATGGTTTTCATGGGGTTTAATGGGATTTAACCATCAAATAGGACTTCATGCCAATGTGCTGAGAAATGGTGGGTTTCACCATTTATACGTATATCTGTTCAAAAACACATCATATAAATAGGTATATATATATATATAGGTACCCGACATTGTTTGCACCCCCCACATTCTTCTTTGCTGCATTTACTTTGGTGGTGGTAGGCATGTGTACAGCACTATGTTGAGGCAAACCAATGGATGATTTTGAGGTGGATGAAACGTGTGTTCGCAAACGGGACTGGGGTGATGACACCGTTTTTCGTGGACGGAGTATGTTGAGAGGCCGCGGTGACCCGCAGAGTCTTTACCTTGAGCAACGAGCTTTGGAAAGAAGAGTGGTTGGCTCTGGCTGTGAAGAAGGTTCGGCCAGGCACACTGCAGCACAGTAATGCTGCAAAAGCGCAACTCCGTGAGTCACTCCACTTGTGATCGTGGCCCTTACTTTGCGACAAGCAGTGCCGCTTCCCCCACTCTCGGCACTCAAAGCTTATCCGAATCACTGCCAATGATGACCACGTCGCTGCCGTAATGAGGGAGGCACAGTGGCGTCACTAAGTTCGAGGCCGGTGGCACACTGGTGAGGTGAAACATGCTGCAGCTCTTTTCTGCTAGCTTCTAGTGTGTGGTACAACCATGTTTGATCATTGTTCTGCTGGGGAATACATGACATCACTTTCTTGATCTTCGTAAATCCCTTACTGTACGTGGACAATTTGTTCCAATGGGGACAGACAAGATGCATTACAGTAAAGTATGAAGTATACTAAGTAAACAAGGAAAGAAAAAGGACATGTATGTTATCCATATACGGGAAGCACTGTTTTATATGTGAAATTCCTAAGTTTTATGCCTGCAGACATATGTTATGGATGACAATAATATATATATATATATATACACACCCATGTGATCCCATATGTGTATTCATGTAACATTATGTTTTTTTTTGAGGTGTATGCTGGGGTTATCAACCTACTTGTATAATCTTGTATAACATGAGGTTAGCAGCCTACCTAGTTATATAGGACGGTTTATGGATGGCGTATTGATGGCGCAATCCCTTGCCCTGGTCGATTTTGTTCAGCCATAAATGAGGGAAGATAGGGAAGATACTATGTATATAAATATATAATTATACATACTTACAATGACTAGATTCAATCTTCAACCAGGTTTTGTGTGGGGTTATTCCATGATTATTCCTACAAATTACCCATTTGTTGGTTTATCCCATGGTTATTCCATTGTTGTCAACCATATATATATATAATATTATATATATAACACAGGGTTTTCTCGCCAAAACGGGATTGCTACCCAGCGACGTCGCTTCGATAGGCCGGGAGTCTGACACTCGACCGCCCTCCATGGCAGGGGGGCCAAGCTTGAGCAGCACCCCGTAGAATGGTTATTATAATAAGATGGAGGTTTAACGGTATAACCTCCAAAAATTATGATTTCAAGGGATATCATGGTGATTTATTTGGGTAAATCGTCCAACTGCATAAATGGTCCATGTTCATCAATTTCCCATAGCTATGTTCGGCGTTAGATTCTTTAGCAGAGGGTAACCACCGGTCCAAAATCGGGACTTCTTAACCATCAACTCAACATGGGAGTAATCACGTTCCCCAAAAACGCACCCCCATTAGATGGTTCTGCGGGATATTTTGGTATCAATTATGGGATTTTTCTGGGATTTTAGTATAAATTTCCCTAAACATGATTGGAAATTCGGAAAGGGATTAGTCTGGCTTTTGCTACATGTAATGTGTGTGTGCTACAGATATTTATGTTTGACCCTGTTTGTTTTGTCAGAGCATCTAAGATTCGCCGTTAGCTAAGGCTCAGATGCATGTTCTTTATGTAGTGCACTTCCAATGATATGTTTGTTTAATTGTGATTACTATATATAACCATTATAACTATAATAACAACCGATACCAGGGATACCCATTTGCCAATATTTGCCAATCACTACAATGGGATTTGAAAAACATTGTATTTTTCATTGCTCAAATGATAAGCATCCCAGAGATTAACTTCTGAAAGGTCCTTGGGTTTCACCAATGGTTGAACCTGGTTTCATGGAAAACCCACATGGGCTGCATCAGGCATTGGTTTGGAAGATGGTACCCTTTTCTTTGCATTCCATGCTTTTCTCCGTTCCCCCGACATGAGATCCCCTCCAATTTTGGGGACCCCAATTTATGATACCATGTCATGACCTCCAGGCCAATGACCTCGTAAAACTTGCCCTTTTAACTTTGATGATCAGGACCTACTGTTACTTGATGGGGGACATACTATTACTTGGACCTTTTGGGTGGCGTAGTGTTTTCAACCATCAGTTTCGATCAGTTGTTCGGTTGGTTTCTGTCAGGATTTTGATGGCTTTGAGTTGTATCCTGAAGTCATTTCTGGTGATTAATGATATATATTGATATATCATATATGACAGCTTTGCACGCGGACAATAATCCTGCAGGAAATGATATATATATATATATATATACATAAATTTCAGGATACTCACTTCCCTTCACCTACCATAAATATCCAAGTTGTTGTTTTTTATTGTGTACCCCACACTATTTTATCATTGGGAATCCAGGGCTGGAACCACCACGAATGCATGGTATATGAACTGTCAGGGGGTCCAAAATTGCTAGCGTGAAACGAGCCTGAACCGAGCGTGAACGGACCCTCTAGAGATAAAGACCTTCTATTACTGGCATAAGGCCAACTATTACCGTGAACCGAGCGTGAAACCTTAGGAACATTTAGGAACCATTTTTTCCAGTTTGGAAATTTATGCAAAATCATACCATTTCTTGCGCCACGAATTTGCTTTGCATATGTTCCGGAATGTCAGTCCTAGTGGTTTTTCATTGCAAATTGGAAAGGCCCATTCGGGGCTGTGATCTGGAGGTGATTGGACACATTGTGCTTCCCAATGATGCATCAACCGGTTCAAATGGGCTTCAAGTCAAATTCAGCATTGAACCGATATAATTAGTTTTCGATAGTGTCATTTGTGACTCTGATGCCATAAAACTGTGGGTGCAGCGCAATGCCCGCGAAAGATTTCCAAAGTGGAAAAAACTTGGCGACGATGAATGTGAGGGGAATAAGGGCTGAGCTCTATCAAACTGAGGTAAACCAAAGGTCCTCGTAAACCTTGGTCTTTAGCCAAACCCATCGTTAAACTTGATCTTCGGACTTGCAGGGATATATTATATTATATATACATACCTTGATCTTCAATCAAACGAGCACTAATTTCTGGTTGTTTGCTTGTTCGTGTATGTTTTTGGCAAATCGGGCGCATTTTTCCATCGCGAGCAGAAATTTACCAAACGAATCAAAACGAGCACTTCTTGAGTTTTCACCCGCACAACGAGCGCAATTTCCCGCAATCGAGCGCAATTTCCCGCAAACGTGCGCACATTTGAAAAGTGGTGGTTTTCAAATCTAGCTGTGCGTCGAGCAGAAATTGGTAAAACGGGCATATTTGGGTTCCTCGAGCACAAATCCTAGCAGAAATTAGTGTATTATAACTAACAATTATAACCCATATCAGGAAAAATCTTGTTTTTTTTGGACTTGACACCAGGCAGATGATCGGTCGAAGACTGATCGCTACATGCCATCCAGAGGCCAGCGGGCGTCGTGGAGTCGTGGAGGGCAAATGTTCAATGCACATGGCGCAACATGTTTTTTCTACCCTCCGGTAGTCAAACATGGCAAGTGGAAATCCCCTATGTAATGGAGGTCGAAATTGAAAAATCATCTAGAAGTGGAGGATGTTCCAGCACGCCACGTTTGATTACCGGAGGGTGGTAACCACCAAAAGATAGAATAAATGTTTCCAGGATGGTCTAGGTGCCATGTACCTTACCTCATATTTCCAGGTCTCCAAGTCTCCGTAACTTTTCGGCATCTATGACTTGGGGTTGCTCCCGGTGCTTCGGAGGTTGGTGAAGCCATGGTTATCCAGTTAACTGTGGGATCAAAGGGGGACGGTTTTGTGTTCGTCAGGGTCCTCAGGTTAAGCAATGCATACGATATACGATACACATAATTTTTGGATGATTTAACGATACATGTTCGCAGACATTAACTAGGTACCAGATTGTTAGGAAAAAATGGATTGATACTCGGATGAACATCCCAGTAAGTGGTCAATAACTAACTATGATTAAAAAAAATAGTTACATCTATTTCTGGTTATAATTATCGTGGTTACAGTATGGTTAGACAATGATAAAGGATAAATAACTATATGGTTTATTCAAACCATGTCTGCCAAACAGATGGCTTGTCTCTCAGCTCTCACGCTTACCTGCTTCGAATGCACCCAGGATTGTTCGCGCAGACCTTGCGTGCAGACAGGCACGGCTCAAGCCGGCGTTTGGTACTTGCAGTTCACGGCCCTTAACAGGTTAGAACTGGCTTACAATATTATAACCTCCATTTAAGTGATACTGAAGCGGCTTAGTTGCAGGAACTATAATCCTAATTATTTATCATTGTTAAGAGCTACAACTGTGGGGGTTCTTCGGGGTGCAGTTGGTGTTATTAATATCATAGGTATAGCTATGGCATATGTGGTCATAAACCCCAAAAGTTCGGATCTATTCCCCATAACTATGGGTATACATCGTGCCAAGTGAGGATTAACAATGCCCCCCGATTAATCAACAGCAACTGCCCAAAAAAAAAATGTAATTTAAAAATAGGTGGTCCCCCATGATTAATATTTTTTTGGCCTACCCCCGATTAATCAACCACCAATTCTGAAATCCATTTTTTTATCCAGCATTTCTTATTTCCAATTCCTTTTATTTCCAATTCTTTTTTACTTTTTTTCATCATCATTATTATACTTAAGGTTTAAGTTGATCATTGAAAATTTCAAAAAACAACTATTCCCCAAATGATCGATTTCTAATTAAAATCTTTATGAGAATCATCAGTTTGGATAGCTCCCAAAGGGTACCCCCCATAGGCCCATGTCCCCCATTAATAATAACCACGGTTTGCCCCTGATTAATCAACCCCCTTTCTGATCCATGAGATTTTAACAAATCCAATGGACTTCTATTAGGATCTAATTGACGTAAGCCATATCCAAAGTTTTATGGTTCAGAATTTTATGGTTCAGGGTGCGTTTATTTAGGGGTTGTCAAGAAAACTAGTCAGAAGGTACCTACCTACCTACCTGCCTGGTGGGGGGGGTTATTAATCCGGTGTTGGCATTACATATATATATATATATACATATATATATACATACCTAGTACAACGAAAGCCTAACTTTTTGCAGGATAAAAATGTAAACCTCGTGTTTTCCAGGGTGCACTGCGAAAACATCGTGTTTTCCCAGGATGGCTAAATAATCGTTGTTTTCACATGATTTGGCATCACTTAAGCAGACCACGTACACAAATCAACCAATCATAGTCATAGTCATATCATAGTCGCATGATATGATCATCGTTTGGCGTTTCTTTTGTGTCTAAG
>Ga0126342_10004569_pt1:0-20000 | contig 23730 bp, 27 predicted proteins | sample Cyp1metagenome_FD_92528 | JGI IMG/M metagenome (GOLD analysis project Ga0126342, IMG submission 92528) | Coral microbial communities from Lord Howe Island, Old Settlement Bay, Australia - Cyphastrea 1 metagenome | ecosystem: Host-associated > Invertebrates > Cnidaria > Coral ...
ACTATCCTGCGAGGAGCAGGTTGAGACCGCACGAAGAGTTTGGGAAGAAAAAGCCATGCGGATGTGAGCCTGGATAGAGTGAACCGTTTTGAGTATCTATGCTTTACATCTCACAACTAATGATATATAATATATATAATATATATATATATATACACGTATTATGTATGTATGATTATGTATGTATAAACTACACATACACATGTGCCATGGTCATAACATGGTATGTGGGTTTCGGTCATCCATCTAACAATGGGAATCCTCACAGTGGGCCGCCTGGCTTCAGGCTCTTGGACGGTCTCCTCTCAACTGGGGGCCACTTCCTGCCATATGGAGCTCTGGCATCCGTAGATGACTGGGTGGATCGTTGGTTACCTATGAAATACCATATGAATCCATATGATAGTGGGGGATTTATAAAAGCAATGGTGGTTCAATGGGAGTTGAATGGACTGTAAAGGATGCTTAAGACCAAGTCAAACTGTTCTTGTGTGAAAACCAGGGGGATTCCATTGGTTTTGACTCATAGCCTGGTGAAGTGCCAATAAAAGCCTACTTCTATGGATTCAAAACAAGTAAAAAACGAAAACTAATGCGAACAAACAAACAAACAAACAAAACAAACCAACAAAACAAAACAAAACCAAACCAAACCAAAACAACACCAAACCAAACCAAACCCAACCAAACCCAACCCAACCCAACCCAAACAAACAAACAAACGAACGAACGAACGAACAACCAACCAACCAACCAAACAAACAAAACAAACAAAACAAACAAAACAAACCAAACAAACAAAACAAACAAAACAAACAAAACAAACAAAACACACAAAACAAACAGAACAAACAAAACAAACAAACCAACAAACCAACAAACCAACAAACCAGCAAACCAACAAACCAACAAACCAACAAACCAACCAACCAACAAACCAACCAACAAACCAACAAACCAACAAATCATTGTTCGCAGAAAAGCAAACACAAAAGCAAAAAAAACAAACGACTATTTTGAAAAAAAAACAAAAAACAGAACCAAAAGCAACAAAAACAACCATATCCGGTTGTTTTTTCTAAATCATGTTTGGATCCGGTTGTGTTTTTTTTTCATTTTATTTGTTCTTGATCATTTTATAGAAGTTGCCTGTAAGCCGCATCACAATCATAGCCATTTGATCAAGTTGACTTGACCAGGCCTGAAGACAACACATGCCCTGCCACCAAAGTCAGGAATCAGATCCGGCTTGGCGGTTCTGTTTTCCACTTCATCAAGCAACCCTGGAAATGGTCAAGGGGAGCTTGTGGCCGGACATGAACTGGAATTCTTTTGGGAGTGCCTCAGCACAAATCACGCTTGGCTTTGCTCGTGCTCTTGCTTTCAATGCCATTCTGTTGGAATGCTAAACAACAAAATGCGCGGTTGCACTCAGGTGTTTGCGAATGATTCCGCCAGCTCTTGGAATTCCTTACTGGAGAGAAACGAGACCAACCTGCGTCGGATTGACAGCTGAAGAGACTCAAGAACTCACGGAATACGAGGACAGCCGACTTGGATGCCCTAGGCCCTAGGCATGATTTTGTTCCGAATTCTGTATTCTATGCTGGAATTCTATGGCCATGGCATGCCATGGTGCTGGTCTTTTGCTGCATGAGTTGGGGGGATCATAGGTGATGATACCCGGAAACCCCGTGCTTTTCTGAATTTTCCTGTCCAGGGACGGACTTTCGCGTGTCCGAAGCTCGACAAGAACCCATGGACTGGTCTGAGTCTGAGATGACCAACTCTCCAAGCAGAGGTCTCCCAGCATCCTGCCGAGGCTACCCTCCTGTGAATCAATGGGATGGTGGTCACCGCTACGTTCTAGGTATACTGCTTGGGCAACAAGGTCGGATCTTTTGATTTCCAGAGATAATCAGATACACAATATTGCAATCCTGGAAACTGCACAGGCATTGTCGGAATGATGCTGTTTGTTTTGCCGTGCCCTGTCAGATCCCCATGTCTGGGGCGAGGGCGCGGATTCGACATTTCGCGTCCGGCCTCGGCAAGAGTACGAGAAGCCACTTGCTACGGGGAAGGTTCTCACACGGGAGAAAGGTCCAAGCAGTCCAAAGTCTGTGAGAAAAATCCGAAGTGTTGATGATGTTTCGAGCGTTGAGATTTTGATTCTGGAATTTCAGACCCCGAAAACTACTTGTTGCTAAGAAACCACTTGGGATTGTTTGAACTAGGGTACCTCAATTTTCCCATGGTTTGCTACGATTTCCCCATTCTTTAGTGGCGATAATATTGGAACCCATCAGCCATTTTCTGCAATATCAAAAAACCAGACTAGTCAAGGGATTTGTACTTGGCTTAACCACATGAGCAGCGCCAAAAACCCGTTGGTATTGGAGCTTCTACAAACTTGTTAGAAAAGGAATCTGACAAACCATTATTGGAATAGCAGATATCAGTACAAACCAGAAACGAACCAGTTGGCAACCAGGTTTATGACTCTTATGACGCTCAATGAATTTTAATGAATGACCTTGCAAGAAGTGGCTAGGAAACACCTAGGCATTTCAGCATATTCCCAGGTTGTCTGTGGGCTTCAATGAGATGGCTACCAACTACGGCGTCAACGGTGGCCGCTCCAATCGAAACTGCCCGGCCAAAGAGTTGGCTCTGCTGCTGGGGAAACTGTTCTTCGAGGAGCTGGGTAAACGTCGTTCGCGCTGTGTCCTATGGCTCCATAGGGGATATATCCAGAACATGGCAATTTCATAGGGCATTTATTCTCATTTGATCATGTGATGATGAAGGAGTGGACTTGGGGTGTACCAAATTTTTGCGCGGACCCTTTCCAGCGAATTATTAGGAAGGCTTACGGTTTCCTTCCGATGCATTGAACATCATCGATGACTTGCAGGAGTTCGATGTGTCCGCGTGGGAAGCAAAGGATGCGAATATTCATATCGATTCTCGAGGTGCCATTCTCAAGAGTGGACACTTGGGGGTGCAGTTGAGGTTCTGAATGGGTATAGCCAGGTAATCCCCCCAAGTTGGGACTTGCTGATGTCATTCTTGCCAGTTTAGCCGCAGCTGTTAGAGCGAGTTCATTGAAAGTTCATATCAATGTGATGATTGGCAATGATAGCACACATCGAAATCACTGTGATGGCACGTGATGAAGACTGTGATGCCTATGAAGGTGACAATGACCTCGGTGACCACTGTCATGACTCCTCTCCCTCCCTCTGTACACGTTGTCGTTCATGTAAACCCACAGGGTGACTAATCATCCTGTCTCTGTTGCTGTTGACAAGGTGCCGCCAGCAGGGTCCAGCCATTCACGCTCTTGCCGCGCAAGAAGACCGTTCCTGAGAGTGAAACCTGACGTACCAAAGGGAAGGGGGCAACTTGACAGTTCCAAAGAGCAAAGCCCTCAATGGAAGCTGGTTGAATGCCATGAATACTTGCACGTAGTTCAAACCAATCTGAACAGCTTTAGTTTCGCCCGCCAAAAATGTGGGTGTGTTTATTGCGAAATGCCAAGGACAGGCTAAAATGCCGGTCCGAACCACTGAGTTTCACTCACTTTTGAGCTTTCAAAGAGACCCAACATCCCAACGTTTGCTTTTCATTGTTCTCCGTGAATTCCAAGAAGGATAGAGCAAGTCCTCTCATTGCAAAGTACATCTTGGCAAGATCACTCTGGATATATTATCTATACTATAGATTTACTATAGATTATATAGTAGGTGGATAATGTATGTAATTTAAATGACTATATTTTATACATGGAATATAAAAATTGTACAAACTAGTAGTAGATGTACACATTGCCTTTGCTTCCGTGCCCTACTTTCTCTTTCCCAGCCATTCAAATTTCGACCCCCCTGGGAAGGAGGTCATCGGCAAGCTGCTCAAGACCGGCAAGCCTCTTTTGGCCGCAGATGGCTAAGGAAGACCATGGCAAAGAGTTGGAATATACCATCTGCTTATTTAACATAGCCATGGAAAATGACCCATTTATAGATGGTTTACCTATTACAAATGGTGATTTTCCATGGCTATGTTAAATAACCAGATGGTATATCATATTATATCAATGTCCATCTTAGAGGATGATCATCACTCCATAGGGATTTATTAATACCTTACATATCCTCACACAGCCATATTGCTGTTATGGGACGACCATAGCACAGCAACTTGACGGTAGCTGAGGCAAAACCAAGCTTGATTCTATGGGAAAAAGACACCGAGCCCTACGCTTTGCAGCTTGGCATCGTCGGGCATCGTCACGATGTCGTCACGGCCGTAGCGACACCTACACTTTGGAACAAGGAAGAGGGACAATGCCATCATCAAGCTTGCGAAGAACAGCTGCGTGGAGGCTTGGGATGAGGCAAATGGATGAGGCAAATGGATGAGGCAAATTTTTCTGACCTTCCTTGTCCAAGCATAGTCCAGTCTCGCAGGTGCGCATGTTCTCAGGGCACACACTCTATGACGTTGAAGAGGCTCTTGCAAAGAACAAAGGTGGCACACTCAGGGTATCGAAGTCGCGGCCAGGGTGGGCCAACATCCCAGCGAGGGGTTGATCAAATTCCGAGGCAAAGCTCCCACTACGAACAACGGGGTGGGAACATTGGTGAAGGCAGTTGCGGCAACATCACATGGAAGGAAACACCAGCTCTTGCTGAAGATACACAGAATTTGGATGCGGGGAAAGATAGGGTGCACCTGTCAACCATAGGAGGGGTACCCACATGTTGGACGTTGACATGCAGAAATGCCCGAAAAATCAATGCCCTTTTTTATGGTACAGGCCTGCACAGAGCTTGGTTTCAGGCCCTTGGTGAACCAGCAAAGCCTCTTCCACCCCCATCGAAGTTGCGGCAGCCTCAGATTGCAGAATTTATGTAGAATGTGTTCTGTGATATTGCTCCGCATAAGATTTGCTTCAAGCAATTGTCAGGCCGCCACTACCGCCCTCCGTTGCCAATGCGAAGGCATCAGGTGACAGTGGCACCCTGCGAATTCTGTGAGATCTGCAGCCTTGGATTCGAGGCTTACGATGTACCAACTTTGAAGCAGATGGGTTGGCTACTGAGAAGTAGCAGATTTGTCAGCTCAAGACACTTGGTTCGAGGTAGTCATAATAACACTATGCAGTTGGTGAAGCAGATTGTCTTTCTGAGATGCTGAGGTTACACAGCGAGTGGGAACCTAAGTTTCTGCCATCTTTTCAGCCAAGATCAAGTCATTGGTCGCAATGAAGCGATGTCAAGGTGTCAAACCCTACCTGGTTGGTGGTGAAACTGCCGGCCTTGCGCGAATGGCCACCATGCTGAAGGCGACTGTCAGTTGATCCGCTTCCATGGACAGCCGTCGACACGATCGCCAGAAAACGTCGTACATCCGCAGCTTCAAGAAGCCGCAGACACGATCCACAGCTTTCGCACGTGACTCAACATTCCTCGAAAGTGACAGGGACATGTTGAAATGCAGAAACATCAGAAACGCAGATTCGACTGACAAAATGGATCGGTCCTCGACATTTTGTGGTCTGTTCCACATGTTCCAATCGTTCCAAGGATCCTCCGGACACCACGATGTTGTCACCCTACTTTAAGTTCGGATGCGTTGCTGGGCAGAATTTTGAGACTTGCGTTGCCCAAGGAGCATGGTTTTTTCGTAGCTTTCATGGCTGAGGTCAGCATTCGAGACTTCTACTGGGGATTGAAGAAGGCACAACTTGTAAGCACAGGGGCCAACAAATCCAACAAGAACGTGGGCCATTGTCATATTGAGGATCCACACATTTTGGACTTACCACATTACAGTGACATAGTGACATATATCGAGTTCTATCCGCAGCTTGAAGTTGCAGGTTTGTTCTGGAGGCAGCCATTCCAAGCCCCCCGAGTCCTTACTTGGCCAGTTGGGGGCTCAGATGAAGTCTGTTTCAGCCCCGAATCACACAGAGTTGACCCTTTACAGACTTAAGGCTGGGTCAAACGTGGTCAAACCATACCATGTTCGGGTGGAATAAACATTTCTTTGCCAACTATTTGGATGTTTCCACTGTTTCCACCAGCCAAGATTTTGATTTGTAGCCTGCCATAGCCTGCACTTCGCCATTTTTGAGTTTGAGACTCGGGACTTGTCCTGCCATTGAGGATCTACTTCAGAGAGATGGCTTACATGATGGGCGTGCTTGAGCTCAAACGTTCCTGGACCCTTTCTGCAGAACCAGAGATGCCTTCAACGTTCCAAGGCTTCCATTCCCAACTTCGATCGCCAAGCAGGAAATCCCAGCTGCAAGCCTTCTGCTCAGATGAGTCGATCCGTGTTGATCCGTGGTGCAGTGCCAGTGCTGTGGTGGTTGGCTGAGGCAGATTCCATGGGCAAAGAACCAGAAACTCTTGACAGCTTGGGAACATGGGAGGAGTGCTGTGTTGGTCATACGAGTCATATCAGTCATATGAGTAATACAGAACAAGCTGCAAGACATAGCCACAGCATGCCACAGCTTGAAATCAAGGGGAGCTGAGTCATTCCCTTTGAGGACGGGCTACCCTTACATCGATGCTGCAATGAGACAGCTGAATCAAGCCTGATCCCTAGCAGGGTGATTTCTTCGTACCTCCATGCACCATTGCTAGGACATGTTAGGACAAGGACCTGCACAGCAACTTCTGCAAGGTGGGTTGGATGCACCATTTAGCACGTCACGCGGTGGCGTGCTTCTTGACGCGTGGTGATCTTTGGCTTTCTTAGGAACAAGGTGCTCACCTTGTCTGTTCCATTGTGACCACCATTGCTGGTTTGACCAACGCCTGCTGGAATTTTCATGAGTGGACCACCCGAACCTATCCTGAACTAGCCAGCAAACAGGTCGGGACGTCTTCGACAAGCTGCTGCTGGATGCCGTTTGGCCCTCGTCTTTTCGTGAGAAGCTTCGGCTATGCTGGTGGTTTGATCGAAGTGATGAGACACCAAGGACTGGTCCTTGAACAACATGAACTGGCTGGCCTTATCTGGTGCTGCTCCTTGGTCTCCGCCCTTCTTTAGGGTCTACCACCCTGCTGGGTGCTGAGTGCTGAGACTGTCCAGCTGTTTAGGGCCTTAGGTGGTCTGTGGGATTGACTATGTTACATATGTTGACTGGTTTTGAAACGTTTTGAAAGTCAGTTGAAGAAACTGGTCATGCAATTTCCACATCCCCCGATTTCAAGACGCAAAACCTGCCCTGCTTGAAAACTATGGAGCCGATTCCAGGTCCCAAAAATGGATTCGTCGCTCAACGTGAAGGACCCTGAGGTCACTGCAGATCAATTCAAGCTTGGCAGTACTTTGAAGATCTCAGAAACTCATTCTTGGTTCCACTGAGGTGCCAACGATACAGACAATTTGCAATCAATTTGCCACACACATATATATATATATATAATGTATGTATTTCTGTATATATATATCCATATATCATATATCACATCCCTAACAGCCAATCATTTGACTGCGCCCAGGGGGAATTCATTCGCGAGTTCATCCCTGAACTGCGCAAAATGCCAAGTGCGGTCCTGAGCGAAGCGGACACTGTTTCCATGTTTTCTTGGCGGAAGGTGTTTTCACCCAACGGATCCTTGTGGCTAGGCAAATACATCTATGCGCCCTGGACAGCTCCCATGGAGGTGGGCAGGGTCGGCAGTTCGCCTTGACAGCTGGATATGGATCCACAGCCAGGTCCAGAAGGCAGCTGGTTGCATCGTTGGGAAGGAGAGATGATCTGGGTAGAGCCCAAAATGCATAGATCCGATACGAAATTCAGGCCGTTTAAAGTCTTAGGATATCTGAGGATTGTATTTAGATGTATTTAGTATTTGGGGAAAGAGATTAGAATGTTTATGAAGCCAATATGACATTAGGTCAGTCTGGATATCCTTTGACTCATAGAGATTCAAATAGCATGACAATAACTATAGGATGGCATTTTGCTTGGTGCATTTGCAGAGGCACTTTGCAAACCCTGAAGAGGACTACCCCAAGCCAATTGTTGACCATGAAGCTGCAAGCAAAGCTCGGTGCTTAGAACCCAGTGACAAGCTAGACATCTTGCAAATGTATTGCAAATGTCAGCAAATGTCAAGGCATTGTTGAAGGTCATGTTTTTCCGGATATAGACCATGGTTCTCCAAAAATTCATCAGGTGTAACCGAGGTGTAACCCCTGTAGATTTCGAACATTTTTCAACCCTGGCAGCCTGGCAGAGGCGAACCTCGCCCGCTTCAAGAAGGCGCTGAGCTCCGCACCCAAGACCAGCGCTGGGAAAGGTACAAAGAGGAGTTCCACTTCCAGTGGAAGCCGCGGCGGAAGCCCTGCAAAGAGGTGGAGGGGGCGCCTGAGGGTGTGTCATGATTTGAAGCAAAAATGCCGGAACACAAGGGATCACAAAAAAAAGGGATGGCAAATGAAATGGTAGCTGGCAATTTTGTTTGTTTTCGTACTTGCACAACAGGCAAATATCTGTGTTTCCAATGTTTCAGAAGCTGTCTTTGACAGGCCAAAATGGGGAGCCTGATCTGAGAACGTCTCACCGCCATTTATTTATCTAGATGGCCTGGCAGGAACTTTGCCCAGGTACAGCTGATTCTTTTCGCAGCACTTGCTGCCCCGCGGCGAAAAATCCCTGCAGTCTGGTATAGCGACGTTTTCGGGAGGTCCGCACTGCTGATGAAAAGAAACCGCACCTTTGGCCAAACCATGCTTCCAACCCTTTGCGGCAGGGGCTATTTCCAGCTAACATCAGACAGTCTGACTATTCGCAGTCCTTCCTCGCAGGCTGCACTTGGGTTGTGAAGATCGCTTTAAAGAAGTGGACTCCAAGGCTTGGGGACCTTGGGGACCTTGGGGACACTGGACAGTGGAGGAACACTTGGCCACCGACAGCACTTCTGTCGCTAGGTGAAAGCTGCGATGACCCGGGAGTTGAACACTGGAGGCCATGCAGTGAAGGTGGGGATCTCAAGGTGTCGAAGGGGCGGGTCAACATCTATGTGGGGGACACAAGCAGGATGAACATCATTGAACATCCACCAAAAACCAGCTGTTTTGTTGGAACATTCATTTTTTAGCAGCGATTTTCCAACACCAGCGGATTCCAGCTGGGCCAGCACAATGAGGTGGTCATCCCCAGCGCTGGGAAGAAGCGCAAAGCTTCTGCGGTGGAGGAGAATCCGGATGAGGTGGGAGATGATGTGGAGAAGGACAAGGCCAGGAAGATGCCAGGGCGACCGGCTGCAAATCCAGGATATCCAAATGCCTAAAGAGGCTTGCATATTTGCCAGTCCCCATGCCGAGCATGCTACAACCCTTCAACCATGCATCGTCGTCATTATCATGATCATTGTCATTGCAATGACTCTCATTTTCATTTTCTTTGGTATCAACGTTACCATTTGCTGCTTTGAAATGTCACCAGCATTCCAGATCATTCGAGCATCATAGCATCACATGGATGAGGTCAAAGCAGAAGCTGAAGAGGAAAAAGACGGAAGTGACGATGATGGAGCTGCAAATTCGAGCCTCATCAAGTGACTTTGGCATGGAGCTGTGCCACTGGAACTCAAGTCACTCAAGTCCTTGGGTTTTTGAAGGAAATGGTAGGCCCAATGGTAGGCTACTTCATTGATAGGGATGATAGAGGTGCTTCATGAAACGTTGCCAGGGGAAGAGCTTGGAACGCCCAAGCCCCCATCAATTTTAGACACAATTGAATTGCAAAGCTGCCAGGATTGGTAAGGGTGCCAAAGCAAAAGCAAAACCCAAAGCCAAGAGCAAGGCCACTTGTTTTGCGAATGGCACAGAGTGCAGCTGCTGATCCCATCTTCCAGGTCAGGTGGGTCTCTTCCAGGTCAGCTTCGCCCTTTGTTTCCCGGCCAAGATCAGGCGGAGATTTCAGTGCCCAAGGCTGACAGCAAGCCGAAGTCCAAGGCAAAGGCGCCTGTCTTGTTGCGTTTGTTGCCTTTGTTGTGTTGATCTTGGATTTTTGCCTGTTCTGCCATGTTCTGCCTTGTAGTTTTCTTGATGCATCTGTATTCATGACTATTCTCCTTCTGTGCTTTGAACCGCCTTTTCAGAGTCTTGACTTTTCATGGTAGGCAGAAGCATCACCCAAAACGGCCAAGGCTTTATTGATTGCATGCATGTTCTTCGATGGATGCATCTTTACTTTCAGTCTTGCTAGAACATGAGCTGCCGACCATAAACCTTGCTTCCTGGGTTAGCCAGAGAGACGTCCCGAAAAAAATGCCAAGGAGTCAGACGACCAGTAAGTACATAATTCAATGAGCTGCAAAGGTTGCTCAACATCGCAGAGTTAGTTCAAGAAAATCAGATCCAATTTGAACTTTTACATCAAAGTCAGAGGGAGCAGCACTTGTCAGTCCGAAAAGAACGGTCGGATTGGTGCAGGCCAAAGCAAAGGGACGAGTTTATGGCTCAGAATCCTGCCAAAACTGCCTTCTTTGACTGGAACAACATGTCACCAAAGAGCGTAGACAGGGGTTCATGCACTTGGTTTGCTGCTTCGCAGTATAGTATAGATGGATTATGAATCATTAACACATACAGATACAGTTGAATGATTTTTAGCGACAACATCACGGCGTTACCAATACTGATGACTAGGAAGGGCACGCCCTAAATTAACCCCTTATTCTAATTTCAGGTCAGCCAATTGTGTGATCATGTCCATCTTACATTTGATAGACACGGGGTTCCCAAAGTTTATTAATCCCGGGTTAACATTACTTCATCCATACACATTTCATTTGCAAAGTCTCCAAGATGCCAGCCAAGGCCACTAAGCGTTGAGGCATAGGGTGCAACCGCCGTCGGTTTCCAGCGTAGGGTGCAGGGGAGTGCAGGCTGTGGGGAAGTCGACGGGGCTGCGGGCTCCAAAATTGCGGCACGAGATGGCGTGCTGTTGGAAGTGAGAAGTGTGAGGACATTTGCAGCAAAATTTGCAGCAAAATTTGCAGCAACTTTTGACTTTTTCCTGGCATTGCTAGTGATTCTAGTCAATATATTTTGCATTTTGGTTCAAGTCAGCTGAAGCAGAACAGGTTTCGCATCATTGGCAAATTCGCTGATTGCACCTATTTGCGCCGAATTTCATAGAACTTGCTTTGTGCACCATGCAATGCGATAACAAATAGTTGGACAAGGGATGCAATGCCGATTCTGCCATGGCAGGCGGCTGGGATGAATGTCAGATCATACGGATCGCTGGTAGATTTCAATGCAGATCATTCTTCAAGAGCACAATCAAACAAGCTACCATATGAGCCACTCTTGCCTGGTAATCTCTAGACAGATATGCTCTGCTTCTTGCCCCTTTGGTCTTCTTGATCTCTGCTGCCGGCATTGGTGTCAATCTCAGATCGCACTGTGTCAATCGCCAGCCACTTTGATCTTTGTGCAAGTAGCTTGGGGTCAAAGTAAATCTTTAGAATCCAGTCTTCACATGACAGGGAAATGGCAAGAACAGTTCAAGATCAGTGCAGAAGACAAAGTGACCCAGAAATCGGTTTATTCGTTGTGTACTGTACTGCCCCAGGCGAGGACGAAAGACCGCTCTTTTTTTTGGGTCAGTCCAGAGACGAAGAGTGTCTTGCAGGAGGTGCTCAAATGGATTCTGGCAACCATAACAGCTGTGGATCAAACCTGATATGTACCCCAAATCATCCAAAATTAGACCATTTTAGTATTGAAACCTATGGTTTTGGAGATCCCCATTTTAGGAAAGAACCATATACCGATACCAATCACTTTTCTGTTTTCGTTTCCGTTGGTGAGGCAGCAGCTGCAGAGGGGGCCGCCTTGGCCACAAGCCACAGACACTTTGAGCACCAGCGAAGTCCTTTTCCTTTGCATGGCACGAGGGTTCAGATACATCATTCTTGAGAACAGACCACTTTCATGGTGGATTTTTTAGGGTTTGCATATCTTTCCAGCCATTTTGTGGGGGCATTTTGACAAACATTTTGCATTTTTCAAGACCTGTGTCGGACTTTCGCTCTCCATGGGCCGGCCGAACACAGCCCCTTTTGGCTCCATGGTGCTTCGGCTGATCACCGGAAAGAGAACCTCTGGCCCCAGCCAGGCGGCCAGAGCCAGCGTGGCCAAGTCACCCAACCGACCGAGCCAGGCAGGGCTGACGGTGACGGTGAATTCGCCAAAAAACTGTGGGTGGTTTAGGCAACTAACCTGGGGATATCATGGGTATATATATATATAACAATAATAATAATAATAATAATATATATATATATAAAATGTATAACTGTGTAACCAATGATGAGATGGATATAGTGGGTATATAAGTGGTAAAACCAATGATGATGTTGCAGATGCTGATAGAAATCAACGATTCTTTGATTTTCAACCATAGAGATGGGAGGATGATCCCCAAGGAAGGGAATGTTTTTCAGGGAGGTTGACTCACCAATACTAAGCAGATGATCATTTACCCAGATGGATATCAACATCTTGAGTAATTGATCTTAAGCTGGAGTACATTTGTTGCTGTCGCTGTGGATTTGTTGCATGAGAAAAATGCAGAGATAAATGCACAAACACAAGTCTTGCAAAGGCACTCCCAATTTATCGATAGCGATTGGTTTGACCAATCCACACTTTATTAGTGAATCCAGAGTTGTGAAGCCAGTAAAATGGAGATGGTTCATAGAAGGTCCACAAACATTACAGCGGTTGGTTCTGACATGTTTTGACTCGTATGGGTATGGCTCAAGATTATTGGCGCAATTTTCGTTGAGAAAAGGATGATAATGATTGACACTATTTTTTATTCCAAAATATTCACAGCAAAAAACATGATAGCTTTGTTGGTGAGAATGTTCGCGTGTTCGCCATCAGGCATCTGAAGCCACTAGCTCGGCGGAGGGCCATGAGGAGATGCAGAGTCGGAGGTCTGAACGGTGCTTGGTCATGCACGAGAAGATTTAAAACCAATAAGAACTACTAAGAACCTGAATTTCTGCCAGGTCATTTTCTAGTACCATTCTTCATCCAATTTCGGGGACCTCATTTTGCAGATGAAGATGTGTTTGCATCAAAAGTTGCCTTCATGAAGCACTTTGGGATTTCTGAAGCGTAGATCACCAGCCTTGGCAGCCAGAAACTTTTGCCGCTCAGCCAGTGTCAGCCAGTGGCTTGTCCCCAGCCCCAAGGCATCGCACGTTCGGCTGGGTCATCTACTTAGTTTGCCTGGAATCAGTGCGGCGACAACCAATGAATAGAAATAAAGTATCAAGAGAGAGTGAATAGTAAACTTGCTGAGGTTGACATCGAACCCGGCCTGGAAGTAGAGGCCGGCATTTTCTTTGGTAATTTGATGGCAAGAAGTGAGATGGTTTCTCCTGGCACCAGGATGGAAAGGTCTATTCTTAATCCCATCCCGCTAACATTAAACACACGCCAGAAACCACATGGTTTAGAAAGGATTTTACACATTTTGGATCATGTAGAACATGTAGGGAGTTTTAAATATTAGGGGGATGGGATGATTCAAAAACAGTAAATCAGTCAATCATTCAAACCTTGCAGGCTCTGGAGCCGGCATCGGTTCTCAATGAGTCCCAGATGCATGGGGGCTTCGCAAGTCTGGGCTTATGCCTAGGTTTTTGCCATTTCAATGGGGAAAATGATGACCAAACACGATTTTTTCAGGGAAAATGATGATACAGCACTAGAATTTAAGAGATTTTAAGGCCCCCGATTTTTGTACAAGCCCATCTCTGCTTATGGCTCACCTCCATTTGTGCCACAGAATTGCTGCCGAGGACCATGGTATTCCGGAAAGGGTGATGTTATCATACTTGCAAGGGGAGATTGAAGGTGAGACAGCAGTGAAGAATTTGCCAGCAACGAAGCTGCAGTTGACGATTCTGATCTCGTTCCTTGCCGCAGATTCTGCCCTCACGTCGAAAGACACCGGACCCAAGGCAGCCATTCTCCTCATCGTGTGGTTTTTGATGATGTGCCTTGCTCAAAAGAATGGGGACAGGAAATGTCATCGTGCGTGGCTGCGTGGTGTATCCGTTGTGTATCGCTAGGAACTTGTCTCATGAACTTCCGCCTACGATCCAAAGTATTGAGAAGGCCATCGACTTCGACATTACAGAGATGCTCGGCATGGAAACAAAGTCTGGTGATATCAAGTACTCTAATCCCTTCCACTTAATGTTGGAATACATTATATATATGTATATATATGTAAACATACATATAAATACCCTCCAAATCCCCCCAAATGAAACCTAGCTTTGATATCAGGGGGAAGGGACTATTGAAATAAACCTTTTATCCATCTTGAAGGGGGAACATGATCTCCATTGACTATGTGACCAGGAACGCAAACTTCGCATTCTCGAGTCCTCTCTACATGGGGCACAAGAACTTCATGGATCCTTAGAGTGCACAGAGGCATGTCATTGACATTGTGGTGACATGGATGGACTTTGCTTGAGGCAGCTGGAGATGAACCGAAGCTGTGGCTAAGGATGTGAACACATTTGCAGATTGGTACTCGTGGATGAATTTGGGCTTTTCGGCGACTTTGAAGCAGTAGTTGTCCGGTATCCGTGCAGAGGCTGTGCTGTTGCTCTGATAAGGCCATCTACTTCCCCAGCACGCACGCTGTTTCTGAAGGAGCAAACTTCAGCATGGGAACACAGACGTTCTTGGAAGCCAGCACGTCTCCTGGCAATAAGCAGACTGCTCCTGTGCATGTGCCGTCCCTGTACCTGCTTAGCCATCCACTTGCCGGATGCACATTCTCCAATGTTGATCCTACGTTTCACATCATTCCGTGTATGTTTCCTTGTCGTGTGACCAGCAGTGCGGCAGTGCCCTAGTTTTGTATCTGATATTTCTGATTCTCATGCAGATTTTCCAGGTATCTGATCCACAATCGGAAGATCGGCGGCGTGCAGCTTTCACAGCAGAGGCAAAGTGGAATGTTTCACATGAGGGGCCGTTTTTTCCTATGGGGTGTGGGTCAAATTCATGCCCCCAAAATGGATAGTTTAACAGTTTCATCTACCCTCTGGTAAACTAACATGTAACATAGCTATTGAAAATGGCCATTTATAGTTGATTTACCTATAAAAAATTGCTATTTTCATTTATTTTCCATAGTTATGTTAGTTTACCAGAGGGTAACTTTATGTTCAATACATTATTGAACAGCCAATATGTGGATCCACTGGTAACCCTCCAAACTTGACCCTCGCCAGCTGGACTCAGGCTATTCAGCTCGGAGTGCAGCAACCCAATAGTCTCGAAGCAGCAAGTTCTGACCCACATAACATGGGGTACCCCAATTTTCCGAAACATGTGACATTAACCCGGATCCCTCTGAATTGCTTATGACTTGGAATATGATTTGAGACTAATGTGCAGAAGGATTCCTCTGGCAGCTTGGACAATCGGGGAGCAAACAATCTTCGACTTGGATGAATGTGGGTACAGTAAAACAATAATAAACCCACCATTTGGGAATCGTTTATACAACCTATTTATGGTGATGACTGGGGGATGGTTTCTTATCGTTTTACCCACATTGATTAACGTAAAAATCTTAACCTCCATATTTTGACCGGAGAAAATCCATGGTTTCCTGCAATCAGGTCGCCAACGCGCTGGAGTTGACATGTCTAGACTATCGTGGCCTGGATTTGAGATTGAAACCTACAGAGCTGGACGTCTCACAGCAGGCGCCATGCTTGAAACATGTTAGGTTGATGTTTTTGGGCGCGGCCACGGGAATGTTTTACAATCCATTAACTATAACATGATACAACCTAATATAAGACAATACAATACAATAGAGTATGATATTCTGATAGAATATTCAACAATCAAATACAATACAATACACGGGAAAATATACGACATATGATATCATGCTTGCCATGTAATATAATTTGATACAATGTATATAATACAATACGATGTGATGTAATGTGATATAATACAACATAATGTAATGCAATGTTATGCAATGTAATGTAATGCAATGTAATGTAATATGATGTAATACAGTCTAGTATAATGTAGACAATGTAATGTAATGCAATACAAGGTGCTATAATGACATATATTGCAACATAGCTTAGTATATAATATATAATACAAAATTGGTATCAATTATAACTATATGTATTTGTAACTATAGCATTCTAATTTATTCAACTTTATTGCAATAATAGAACGCCATATAACACAATACATTACAGCGTAATGGAAATTATATGACACAACTAATCTACTATAATATAATGTAAAGACATATGCTGTAAGACAATATGAATACTATAATACAGTACAATATAGTAGAATATGGTATTATTTAATACAAGGTACTATACTATACTATACATTTCTATATTATATTGTACTATACTATACTACACTATACTATACTATATTATACTATACTACACGATACGATACCATACCATACCATACTATATCATCCTATAATGTGCTCCATCATTTTATTATACTATACTATACGATACTATGCTAAGTCTAATACTATTTCTAATACTAACAACAATGCAAATACCAATGCTCATACCTAATACCAATGCTCATGCTCATGCCAATACTAATCCTGGTACTATAGCATGATATGAGACAACATGTGATATGCAGATATACATGATGTATATGTAATATACATATCATTATGTGATATTATACGTATTGCAAGAGAGGTAACCCAGTCTACCTGAGTTGTATGTACTTAAGTGCATAAAATGTATTAGGGGTAGGATCTACATTCATTTATTTGGGGCGCACATGAAAACAATTTCTACTTCAACTTCTCCCTGCACAGCAGCAGTCTTCGTAGCTTGCATGTCTTCTTGCGGACCACTTTCATGATTTGTGGGAAAGGTTTGTGTGACTTTAGAGGCTTCTTGAGTGGTTTGTTGCGATGAAGAATCTGTTTGGATGCTTTTCCAGGCTGTATATATATATATATGTATGTATAATATATATATGTATATGTATGTATAATATATATATATATTATACATACATACATACATACATACATATATATATACACCTACATAGATATACTATTTATATTCTAATGTGCTTACCTGCTTACCTTCACTCACTTCCATACTTTACACCAACTCATCCTTGCCAAGGGTGGTTTGTTTCAGATCTCAGGTTGTCGAGTTTCAGTTTCTGCCAGATGCGCAGGATTTCTACGAAGATACGAACCGCACAGTCTGGATCGACTACCTCATGGAGTTTCCGGCTACTACCGCAAGCTGCACGCAATGGAAAATGATTTTCTGGGAAATCGAAAGAGGGGGGTAAATCATGGTAAATCACTGTCTTCACAGTATGTTTGCAATTACTATCGGTTGTGATCTTTCTGATTTGCAATTCTAATGAAAGCTAGCAGTAGCTGGTCTGAGTCTGACGGAAGTGATTTTTTCACGTGAACCCGTGAACCCCATCCCCGGTCACGGGCTCAAATCCTGCCGGGGGCATGCTGAGGTTCCTCTGTAGCTCCCAACGCATTCCCTTGCTCAAGTTTTGTTTGTGTGCTTTCGGGCATCATGTTTCCGGGCATTCTATGGTATGAATGAACCTTAGCTTTCGTTCACACTCAAGTTGTCTTGGTTTGAATCCGTAGTCATTTGTGCTCTGTGATGTTTGCCAGCAATCCCATCTCCCGGATATTAAACACCCCATAAATGGATATAAATGGTCTCAAATATGTGATTCATTTTTCCAATCCCCTACAATCCCCTACAATCCCCTACAATCCCCTACAATCCCCTACAATACATACATACATACGTACGTACGTACGTACGTACATACATACAGACATACAGACATACAGACATACAGACATACAGACATACAGACATACAGACATACAGACATACAGACATACATACACACATACAAACATACACACACATACACACACATACACACACATACACACATACACACATACACACATACACACATACACACATACATACAATCATACAAACATACACACATACACACATACACACACATACATACATACATACATACATACATACATACATAAATACATACATACATACATACATACATACAGACAGACAGACAGACAGACAGACAGACATACATACATACATACAGACAGACAGACACACAGACACACAGACACACAGACACACAGACATACAGACATACAGACATACAGACATACAGACATACAGACATACAGACATAGACAGACATAGACAGACATAGACAGACATAGACAGACATAGACAGACATAGACAGACATAGACAGACATAGACAGACATACAGACGTACAGACACACACGCACACATACATACATACATACATGCATGCATGCATGCATGCATGCATGCATGCATGCATGCATATACATATATATATAAACCTGGGGCCTGTTTAAATATGACCGGAGTAGGCTGTCCTGGCACCGAGGTAAGCCAGCAGCTGAGGGAGCTGGAGCAAAGTGGCTGGCTGGATGATGGCACCTACCGGGCCAAGGCCAGCCGCAGTTTTTCGAGACTTTCGACCAGCAAGACGACTGTTGCCTCAGTTGGTGGAGAAAATCTGCTGGAACCCCCAAAGTACTGTCATTGGTGGTAAAAGCATGTAAAAACCGTGGTTTCCGGTCGAGACTTTTTCAAAAAGCAACCCATGAAGTCAAAGCCTTGATGCCGTCAGGTCTCTTTCATGACCTACAACCAGATCTATGTGACATGGCTGCAAGATGCTGCAAAGTGAAGGAATTATTGCAATTATTGTCTGCAAGATGCAACCCTGATTTGTCGAAACTCTGTCGGAGCGGTGAAGGTAAACCCAAGAATAAAACATCCAATCAGCCAACCATTTGAGGATGGTGAATTCTTGGGTTTGCCTCGTTATGCCTGATAGAAGATATACAAATACAGGCCCGAGAAAGCTGCAGCCTAGGACGTACTGACAACGACCAGTGTGCACTTCCTTTTTGCGATCTCAGGCAGGCTTTTAGCAGTCCTCTACCCCTGATGAAGATCAAAATAGCTGGTATAGCTGGATGTTCATCCACCCAAAACTTGTATTTATAGATCCATAGACAGATGCAGCATCTCACTGCGTGCGCTGCAAGGCCATATCTTCAAGCAGATCACACACCGGTCCCAGACCAAGTTTTGGATGGAATGCCGTCCGAATGTGCAGGGTTTGCTTCTCCGATGTTTCAATCTGTGCTTGGAAAGGTCATTTAAATTGGCTGCTCATTCAGAGTGGGAAAGCTGGCTCTATGAGGATGGGAAGCTGCAGTGTGTCGCACATTGTAGCACGATGTGTTGGTGGTTGCCGGAAGGTGCTCTTCTTCGGCCACATTACCATCATTTTCCTCTGCGAAGGCGGGCTGGGAAGGCCGACCCCGACTGAGCTGATGACTGAGCTGACCAGGATGGGAGGCTATTTCTACACTGCGGGAGAACAAGTGGAAGTTGGTGAAGGCATGGATGCTCGACAGAGAGGAATCAAGCAACTCTGACCGCCACTGACCCTGAAAATGGCCGACATGTTGAAACTGGTACAGCAGTATCAGCAGTTTGCATTGAATGTGGCATTTCTGGGCTCCTTTTTTGCTTGACAAGGAAAGCCTACTGGAATTTCTGGAATGTGGTCGATTGGGTCTCAATCATGCTTGCCTATGCAATTCTGATCACCTGGATCTCACAATGCACAGGGCAGGCAGGGCTGAAGGGGAGTGGGAAACGCATCCTTCAGGAACCGCGGATTCCCCAGCAAAATTCACCAATTTGCTGGATTGTCAAGGCCATCCATCCATCCATCCATCCATCCATCCATCCATCCATCCATCCAGCCACCAACCTGCAGAATTCAGCGGGACA
>Ga0126342_10004570_pt1 | contig 23727 bp, 19 predicted proteins | sample Cyp1metagenome_FD_92528 | JGI IMG/M metagenome (GOLD analysis project Ga0126342, IMG submission 92528) | Coral microbial communities from Lord Howe Island, Old Settlement Bay, Australia - Cyphastrea 1 metagenome | ecosystem: Host-associated > Invertebrates > Cnidaria > Coral ...
AGATGTCGAAAAAGTGCACGCCGTTGTGGCGCGAAGCACATTTCGAAGTCAAAATGTACAAAGCACACCATTCTCGGACCACTTTTGGAAGTTGAGATGTTGAAAAAGTGCACGCCGTTGTGGGGCGAAGCACATTTCGAAGTAAAAAGGTTCAAAACACTAGGGGTTCGGACCACTTTTGGAGGCTCAGATGTCGCTTCGCTTCGCTTCACTACAATACACTACATTACACTACATTACACTACACTACACTCCACAACACTACAACTACAACTACACAACTACACTCCATTACACTCCACTACACTACACAACTACACTCCACTACACTACACTACATTACACTACACTCCACTACACTACATTACACTCCACTACACTATATTACACTACACTACACTACATTACGCTACACTACACTCCACCGCACTACAACTACACCTACGACTACACAACTACACTCCACTACACGAAATTACACTACACTACATTACACTACACTACATTCCACTACACTCCACTACACTATACTACATTACACTACACTACACTACACTGAATGACACTGCACCACAGATAGACAGATAGACAGATAGATAGATAGACAGGTAGACAGGTAGACAGCTAGACAGATAGACAGATGAAAGAGAGAGAGAGGGAGAGAGAGAGAGAGAGATATAGATAGATAGATAGATAGATAGGTAGGTAGATAGGTAGATAGGTAGATAGGTAGATAGGTAGATAGGTAGATAGGTAGATAGATAGATACATACATACATAGAAGATAGATAGGTAGGTAGGTAGATAGTCAGAGAAAGAGAGAGAAAGAGTGAAAGAGATCAATCACCTTTCAGTCCATCAGTGGCTTCGCTCTGCCATCCCTGATTCACAACAACCAACCACTCCTATAGGTTTCCTATTTTTGAAACTTCCGCCACCGCCTTGTGCGGTACTACTGGTAAGAAAAACGTTGCAATCCTTCCAGCCTGCCCATGATGCTTATACCGCTGGACCGTTGGCCCTAAGGACCCCTACGACGATGTCAAAGGGCTTGCCATTGATGGTGCGTGTGCATTTGCTTTCTCCTTGCAGCCACCTGCAGCACTGCAAGATCTTGTTTATAGTACCCATTAAGGCCTCTGGTTTATCTCTTATCAAAAACCTTGCCTGGGAAATCCATTTTTAGAACCGGGAAGAATCATGCGTCTAAAATGAGTGCAGAGGTAAGGAGTGTTCGATTGCCAGATTAGGTTCTCAGAGGGTAGTGCAGGCTAATGAAAAACAGATGTGGTAGGTGGCAAACCGTCTATTTTTTCGTGTTCATGACTATGAAATTGCAATCTGCTGCTAAAAACAGGCAGCTTTGTCCCATGGCATGATTGGGGAGTCATGTGTTTTTTAAAGGTGGCATTGATACAGTCATATGAAGTCACTTTCAGTCTGCGCCTCCAAGAGATGGGACTTATATGTTGGATTCAGATGGATGAAGTTTTTGTTTGGCTTGTTTTTGTTGATGAGTCTTGCCTTTCCCTTTGATGCAGTGCAACAATCATCGGGGATTCTTGGCAGACAGGCACCTACACACCAAAAGGTCCCGCAGAGATGGAGATTCAACCAATCCCCAAACCACTGCTTGTTATAAGATGCTATAAGCACTTATTAAGCAGTCATCATTGTCGGCCCCCAATGGCCAGCAGTCATCCTCTCTGGACTGGTTCTGCTGCTTGGTTCCAGGTCCATGCTGAAGCAGGGCTATACCATGGGACAAGTTCAACACCCTGATGATGAGGTTTATCAGAGGCTCGGGAATGAGTGTTGGTTTGTTGGCTTATTGGATCCACAACAGCAAAAAAAAACACGTCCAATCTAACCGACATGTTTTGTGCTAGATATATAAGGGCTTTATATCCCAAGTAGGGGTATGGTTAAGTAGGGGTATGGTATGCACAAACATGAAACACAACTTGAGGTGAATCCACATTGCTTGGAATGCAGAAAGAGTCGATGACTCACGTGCGCATGGGTCGGGTTGGCGGAGGACAGTTCTCCAACAACAGGGGTTGATAATCCTACAACATCCCACACGCGAGAATCCGACCCTATCCACGACGGATTGGAACGGGTGAATATTGCTGCTCAGTAATCGCCGTGGGTGCTACCAGCAGGGCACGGCCGGCAGGTATCGACTAAGGTGATTCTTCCACTGTTTATAATTTATACCCTTTGGTAATTCAACATGGCTATGGAACATGTCCATGTTTCATAGGCAAATAATATATATATATATATAAACTATAAATACTATAAATCGTGAGAAGTCTATACTTTCCATAGCTATATTAAATTACCAGATGATGAGGGGGTATCCTGCATGGATCTCGCATTTACATGTATTTACAGTTTTACTTTGTTTTCTGGCCTTTTGATGATACATACCCCCAGTTCACTATCTTTGGCATCTTGAATGGTATAAGGCACCGATGCTTGCAGGTTCACAAGCTTCCTTCGGACCAGCATGGACTTTCAGGGTATCTCCGGTCGTGTTTCTTGCGCCGATGCCACCGGGGGCCACGGGATGAACATGAAGAACATGTCCACATACATATCGTGGTAGGCCTGGATGATCCACAGGACATGATGGCTGTGATATGATGACATATATAGATCAACATGATCCACATATAAAAGTGTAGCATACATGACATACATGTTGAACTAGCGACATTTCTCCATGCCTGAAAGGGACAGGAAGGAGTCAGCCGCGATGATGGAGTCAGTTTCCCCAAGTTCCTGCATTTCTCGTGGAACCTCCCAAATGGCCTTCCGGCCTCCTTCTAAAAACCACTGAAAATGGGCTGGTGGCTAAATAGCTGGAGTGATCATGTAACACCTCGAAATGTGATGCTTTCTGGAAAAAAGTTGCAATCGACAATAAAACATTAAAATTAACATATTAAAACGTTCTCAGGAACATGCACAGTAGGTGCTTAAACAAAAATGGGGGCGAAACAGCCCAACCTTGACCCATGATTTGGAAGTCAACTGTTTTGTTCCTTGTTGTCATGCACACAATGCTAATGTCTAAGGGCCCGTTCGTGAAACTCTCGGCATTTCTGCCATAATATCCCTGGCGACCCATGACCCAGGTGAAATTTGATGGCAACGACCGCGCTAATACCTTGGCGATTCAACAGGTGCGACAGGGAAGATCCACGGCTGCAGGCCATGACACAGCGGACCCAGGTGTGATATGACGAAACATCGTACCTGGGGTACCAGGAAGGGATGCCTGATTCAACTGATTCAACCAGGAACTTCAGAACCTTACAATGCAGATACTGTACCATATAAGGCCATATTATATATTTCGTTCCGTGTGGATATTCCCTGAAATTTTGCCCTTGCATAGGCATGCATAGGCCTTGTACATGGTAGGTACCTCCAATTTAGATACTAAAAAGTGGTCATCGCTTCAACCGCAACATGGCCGTGAAATGACACATGATGGTAAATCACTAGTTAAATCAGGGGGTCAAGATAGTTTCAGTGAGACTGTTTGAGACACTCCCAACATGCTGACAATAGCCAGCTGGTTCAGTTGACTTTGCCTTTTGTTTTTGTAGGCATGATTACCCTCTAATAATTAAACATAGCCATGGATAATAACATTTATTTAATGGTAAGCACAGCCATTTTCCATAGCTATATTCAATTGCCAGAAGGGATATCCGACTGAGAATGAACCGCCCTGTTTTTGTTTCCTGGTTTTGTAGGGAGAGTTTTGTGATGGATGGCGATGGAACCCCACATCAACCAACATAGATTGCTGGAGACTGTTCCTGCGGGAATGAAGGTCGGATCCACTTCTTGTAGGATATCTTGAGGCCAGGATGGGTGATGCAATGTCATGCGCACTGACGAAACCCTATATATAATATATACCCATAAGTTGGGTTAGACGTAAGTGTTACATAGTTTCACTATGTTTTACTCCATGAATCAACTGCAAGGCCAATCCTCCGCTAGTTGGCACTAGTTGGCTATATTGGCCAGGGGGGCCACCAACCGACTTCACCACCAAGGATCCATCGAAGTAGGTTTGGTGGATCCTCAGGGGTTGCGCTGGCTCGACAACGGTCACTGGTGGCGGTTGAGTCGGTCTTGAGCAGGGCATGACTCAGCATGACAAGGGACATGGGTGACAAAACCTCTACCATACACACATACGATCACATACGTACATACAGATACATACAGATACATACAGTAATGATAGTGCTGTTATATAATGATACATAATGTGTGTGTATATGCATTATGTTTTTCTTTCTCATCATGCAATGTATATGTTTGGTTTGACCAACGTTCTGTTTCTTAAATGTCTTAATTCTGGCATGCAAACAGGCAATATTGTGACGTAAAATCTGACATTTCATGTTAAAGTTACGACGCACAATATGTCATATATTTCGACATATCATTTATGTTTTAACATTTGTCCTGCCATATAGGCTGACATATTTTGTCGCATTTGTCATGACATGAATTCTTGAGATGTATTCTGACGTATGTTCTTTCATTGGCTGCTGGCATTAATTTCGACATTTGTTTTAGCATGTAGTCTGGCATTTGTCCTAATATATCCTAACATACTTTCTGACATATGTTATGACATAAATACTGACGTATTTTCCTACATGATTTAATGACATGTATTCAGACAAATTCTGAAACATACTCTGACATGTCTCCGACACATACTCCGACATCTATTCTCCTGACATACATTCTGACATGCATTCCGGCACATGTTTGGGCGTATGGCATAAATGCCGGCCATAAGCATATGACATATGTACATTCTGCATCCTTCTGACATTTATACGGACATAATTTTGAGATGTGTTCTGAAGAACTGCCTTTGGGAAAACCATTGATGGATGTAGCTGGGGGGGTTCCTGGATGCCAGCTTTGGCTACAAGGATTTACAGATTAGACAGATATAGACAGATTGGATTTGATTAGGTTAGATTAGATAGATAGATAGATAGATAGGTAGATAGATAGATAGATAGGCAGGTAGGTAGGTAGATAGGTAGGTAGATAGGTGGGTAGATAGGTAGGTAGGTAGGTAGATAGGTAGGTAGATAGGTAGATAGAGAGGTAGATAGGTTAGATAGGTTAGATAGGTAGATAGGTGGATAGGTAGATGGATAGATGGGTGGATGGATAGATTGATATATGGATAGATGGATAGATCGCGCAATAGATGGATGGATGGATGGATGGATAGATAGATAGACAGATAGATAGATAGATAGGAGCCCCCCAAAAGACGGAAAGTACATTGTGGCATCGACATAGGAGGAAACCACTTGGGCCCAACTGTTTGAATTTTCTACCGGCGGCAAAGCACAGATCATTTATGTTGAAAGTTGTTGCTGAAGAATTTCCGGGCCATACCGTAACCTATGCCAGATTACTACCCCATTGAAACTTTAAAGTGACATAATGTTTCGCTTCCATTTTTTAGTGAACGCTATGCATTTCAAGGGTCCAAGTGGTTTGCCACTTTCTTGGGCCGTCGAAGTGTCGACCGCAAAGGTACAGTGGCAGATGCTTGGAAGATTGAACCGGTCCCACCCTTTGAGCAAATGTGGCTTATTCAAGCTGCTGTGCCTTGGCTAAACCTCGATGAAGAATACCCCCACGAAACAATGATGTTTTGAAGGGTTCATAAACGGTAGGGGCATGGCGTGATGTGCAGGGTGTTGGTGTTCTATTATGTTCTATTCAGTGGCAGCAGCAACTTTTCGCTAGATGTGCAAACTTTGTCCTTTGGGCAAACTTGGGTGATTTGCAACCTTTGGACCTTCGGGACTAGGTGTTGTGGCACTTTTGCACACGTAGAATCCGCATAAAGCAGTGACAATATTTTTTCCATATTTGCGGCGCGAACCTCTGAAGAATCTCTCAAGCCCATAAGTTTGCAGGCCATGGTGGGTCAAACAGATATGTCAGATATGTTTTATGATTACATCATTTATATACTGAGTTTTTCAAGCATGCAGCATTTTGCAAATTTTGCATTTCTGAAGGAACGTGTTCAAGACACATTGACGGGCAGGCAAACTGCGCAGAGGCTGAAAAAAACACATGAAAAAACACACACAAAATATTGGTGCGGGCGTCAAACATCAAAAAACTTAAGGAGAGAGATTTTTTTGCGCACCCAAAGTTGCGCCAATAATTGGTGAACCCCGCCACCCTCCCTGCCACCCTCCCCGGCCACCCTCCGAGCACCGCTTTTTGTAGGGATGTTTAGCAGCCACTGGTCCTACCAAAGCATGCTCAAGTTGCAGCGGCAATTTGGCAACTTTAGAGGTCATGCCAAACCTTGGTGAGGCTGTCCTCAATGGCAAGTTGTTACCGTCAACCGGTACTCCCTTCGCACCCTAAAAAATGACTCATTGCCATTCATCGGTGCTTCCGGGCTTACAGGTTCCACATGTGACTCATGATTTTCTCCTTAAAGACAGATGTTGTTTGGAAGTCACAGCCCTCGCGAATTTCAGGTTTGGTGTCTCAATTCGGCATTATCAGCCAGGACTTCAACCACATTGTTTCATGCCCTTTCTTCCAAGGGATGCCACGCAAGTAAGAGGAATTAAATGCAGTTAATAGACTGTTGCGAAATGTTTGCTTGATGTTCCTTGGATCTTCACTGCTATAAAGCGAAACACAAAAGCTATCACAACTCGTTGGGTCCCAAATTCCTGAAAGAAAGAAACGGTTGGGTGATTTGTGTGGCACAAACATATATGTGTTTGGGGAATTGCCAGTTGTTCGGCCGCTTGGATTGGCCAATGCAGTTTCTTGGTTTGCCATCGTATATTCACCAATGCCCATTCACGCCTATTTGTTTTTCCGAAAGTGAGGGACTTTGTGTTCCACACTCGTGAGCACAATGTCAGTTTCAAGTCTTTGGTTTCAGCTAAGGCTAGGGTCTGTTTCTCAAAAACCCTGCGTTAAGATTCCAAGGACTGTTTTTTCTTGGGGGGTGTTCCTGCATGAAAGCAGTTCAGTTTGTTTTTGGCCATGGATGAGTATGTTTCCGTGGAGAGCTGGTGTTTGAAAAAAAACAATATAAGTAGGGCTACCGCCCTGGTGCCGCCGACCCCCTGTATGGGGGGCATGGCCGTGGAAAGACAAGAGCAATTTCGCGTCCAGAATGGTCTTGTTGCGGGGCGCCTGCATAGCCATGCCTGCCTATCATGCGGCACGGTCAATCAATCAACGCTTGTATGAGGGCAAATCCGCGTAAAGCACATTCAGTCAGCCGCCAGCTCGGAAAAAAGCACCTGTGCTTGAACAGTGTGACAGTGAAGGGCGGAAGGCGGCACGCCCCTGCCCGGTCTGAAGGCCTAACATCGCTTTCTGAAAATGGGACCAAAACGATTTCAGAAGCAGCCGCCAGCTCCGGAAGGGCTGAAGGCTTAACGTCGCTTTCTGAAGGGTCAAACAATAATTCCATGAGCAGCCGGCAGCTCGGGAAAAAGTATCCTTCGTCACGCTTTAATGCATGGGAGTGAAGGACGAAAGGCTGCTCGAAGGGCAGCTAGGTCGTGGCGAATTTGCTCGCTTTGAAACGCCCATAGAACAAGCTGGAAATTCCCAATGCTGGAATTTTAAACTCCAAACTCCAAACCCCCAAAAAAAAAGAATTCTGATGGTTGGTGTTGGTGTGGAAAAAAGAACACCGGAGTGGTTTTTGCCGTTCGGGACATGTCGGACGGAAAAAAGCGTTCAAAAAGCGTTAACAAAGCGTTAAAAAAAGTTCAAAACCGTTCGGAAGCGTTCTGGAGTGAAAAAAACAGTCGGGAGTTGGAAATAGCCGTTCAGGAGCTCCTTTTCTCTTGAATTTAACAAAATTGATCGATTTTGGTTTTGGTGTGGAAATTTCCACGATCACGAGGATCCAGGAAGGTTCAAAGGTCAGCCAAACAGCTCAAAAACGTACCCCCAGCTCGGAGAAAGCATCCTTCGCCATGCTTTAACAGAATGGCAGTGAAGGACGGAAGGCTTCGCGCCACTGCTCTCGAACGGCGGCTAGGTCGTGGCCCATTTGCTGGCTTGGAAACGCTTAAGAACAAGGTTCAAAGGCCACCCGAAAACCTCAAAAACGTACCGCCAGCTCGGAGAAAGCACCCGCCGCGTCGCTTTAACAGCATGGCAGTGAAGGACGGAAGGCTTCGCGCCGCTGCCCGGTCGGAAGGCATCAGGTCGCCTTCTGAACAGGTCAAAGAAGAATAATGCCAATGAGCAGCCGCCAGCTCGGGAAAAAGTATCCTTCGTCACGCTTTAACAGCATGGCAGTGAAGGACGGAAGGCTTCTCCAAGGGCAGCTAGGTCGTGGCCCATTTGCTCGCTTTTGAAACGCCTAGATTAAGGTTCAAAGGCCAGCCAGAAGAAGGCTCAAAAACGTACGTTTTGCCACACCGAACAGCATGGCACTGCGGGACAGAGCAGCTGGTCGTGGCGCCGTCAGCTCTTGAACTGCCTGCCATGGCAGTGAAAGGCTTCTGAACGGTCAAACAAGAATGCAAGAGCAGCCGCCAGCTCCGGAAAAATCACCCTTTGCCACGCTTTAACAGCATGGTAGTGAAGGACGGAAGGAAAGCTTCTCGAAGGGCAGCTAGGTCGTGGTCCAGTGGTCCATTTGCTTTGAAACACCTATAGAACAAGGTTCAAAGGCGAGCCAAAAGGCTCAGCTCGGAGACCCCTTCGCCACGCTATTAACAGCATGGCAGTGAAGGACGAAAGGCTTCGCGCCGCTGCCCAGTCGGAAGGTTTTGTAGCCAAACGGTGCAAAGTACTGTGCACACGGGTTAAGTTGACCACCGCTTTGCAGGTTGCGGTAAACAATTTAGGGTCCAGAATGGTCTTATAGCCATGCCTGCCTATCATGCGGCACGGTCAATCAATCAACGCTTGCATCAGGGCAAATCCGCGTAAAGCACATTCAGTCTTGCAGGCCATGCCTGCAAGACAGAATCGTAAGCGTGAAGAATTTCTGAACGATTTCCGAAAGATGCCAAAGCCAGCGGCCAGCTCGGGAAAAAGCACCTGTGCTCGAACAGTGGCCACACAGTGAAAGGTGGAAGGCGGCACGCCCCTGCCCGGTCTGAAGGCCTAACATCGCTTTCTGAAAATGGGTTTTTGCAAAACGATTTCAGAAGCAGTCGCCAGCTCCGGAAGGGCTGAAGGCTTAACGTCGCTTTCTGAAGGGCCAAACAATAATCCTTCGCCACGCTTTAATTGCACGGCAGTGAAGGACGGAAGGCTTCGCGCCGCTGCCTGGTCGGAAGGCATCAGGTCGGCTACGTTGGATGCTTAGGGAATCACACACACATATATATATATATAGTTATTTATTTATTTATTTATTTATATTTCTATATATTTATTTATATATATATATATATATATATTTATTTATATATATATATTTATTTATATATATATATATATATATTTATTTATATATATATATATATATATTTATATATTTATATATATATATATATTTATTTATTTATATATATGTGCACATACACTCACACACATAGATTTTTGCAGGTATTATCTCAAAATTCCACCTGTTTGGCTGTTTTGCCATGCGTATTGTAAGTTTGATATGGTGGTATTGATTCCTCTTGTCTTATCCCAAGCGGTGTTGAATTGATTCCCCCCATGTTTGTCAACTGATATCCACCCTGCCACTATGGACCCTAGTAATTTACCCATTCAGAACCCAATATCAACAGGATCGCAACTGCCACAATAACTTATGTCAAGTAACATACACAGTCGCTGTTCTTTGGGTTGATTGGATGATCCTTTTGGACCCATCGCAATCGCCTCTGAGTTGGTATCGCTGGCCGTCATATGCCCTTGCATGCTTGGCCTAGTCATCGGTATAAGGCGCGGCTCTTGGAGCAGGTTGACGCTCTCGATAAAACTGGTTGATTCACCAGGTCTTGTTCAATACCCTGGCTGATTAGTTATTTGATGGGGATTTTACCATGATGTTTTTTTAGACGTTTCAACCACCAAAAATGGGTGATACAACTGATAAATGATGGTTGGTTGATGATTCGAGGGTTAGACTATGCAACATTTGGGGATTGTCACCATCCACGAGCTGGTAATCCTGTTCTTGACCGACCAGTATAAAGGATTATAAAGGAATGAAAGGGGGGTTTGAACACTTCTCAGTTGGAGATGGAATACCTTTTTTAACACAGTGGAAAAAAAAAATGTGTTGGGATGTTTTGACGGTGCTTTTCTCAACTTGTAGATGTGAACGTGTGGGTTCGCTTTTAGCCCCCGAGGCCTATCCTCAGTCCACAGCCTTAGACGGACTAGAAGCACTTACCAACTGGGATCCAATCGAAGTAGCCAAAAGTACAGTATTTTTTACAGCCACAATTGGGATGCTGGGCAAATGACATGGGCTGAAGCTGAAGGGAGGATTCATCCAGGTAACATGAGTGTTTGAGAATCAAGACAGGGGTTGATCAAATGAAAATATGGGATATCAACCATTGGAATTGGGGCGTCAAGAGGTGTCAAGTATTGAACACGGATGTTCCACAAGAAAGAATACGGGCAACATGGATTAACTTCCAAAGATCGCGAAAGCGGGAAGGACGTATCCAAATGTGAGCTACTTTATGACGCTTAACGGTTTCATTCCAAAAGGGATGACAGCAAAAGATGAAATGCTGCAAAAAATGCTGATCTCTGATTCTGATATTTTAATCGGGAATGGTCTTAAAACGTGTTTTTCTAGACTGGTTGGATTGAAGTATGATTCTAAGGCCAAACATATACAGTAACAATAAGATGGGATAAGGTAGGTGTATCTGCTGTTTGCCCTTTTCTTCGGGGGCTGACAGGGGTAGCTGTGTTTTGAACCAGAACTGTGGGGCAACATGCTTTGATGCTGATCCAATGAGACAGCTGATGCCAGGTGTTTTTCGATTTTTTGCATTCAAGATTATGGGCAAGATCCCTGAAATTTGGTAACATTCACTCCTCAAACACAGGTCTTTGGAAGATGACAATGGTTTTTTTTGCCGTCCGTACCTGCTCTTTTGGCGTCTACAAAGGTTTTTACTCTCAGAATCCCTCCGAACAGAGGGGCGGGTCGTCCCAGTCAGTTGACTATACCGAGCACCTCGATCACCAAAACTGTTCGATGATGTCCTATTCATGTTGGGGTTGCTACATAGATTCAGAAATTCATCCATACATTCACAATACATTCGCACAACCATACATGCCATCTTACATATCATAGAGAATCATGGGGACATGAGGTTGGGTCGTTTCAGTAGGATGAAATCACCAAACAACCCTTTGGTTTTCAGAAATGGCAATGGATATCAATGGATACATAATCCTTCATTTAGTTTGATGTTTGTCCCATTTACCCATTCGGTTCAGGAAGTTCCCATTGCCTGCGTCATGCCTTCCCAGGATGGTGAGGAAAAAAAGAGCATTGCGGAACGCTCCCAATGTGCCGAATGCATTGGTATAATTTGATCCTGGATTTGGGGGGGCCCTGTCACGCCAACCCCCCTGAGGGGAGGTTGAAATTTTGGAACGTCCGAACGGTTCCCAGGGTCAGGGTGGAACCACATCCACTACAAGATTTGCAAGGAATTCGCTGCGAGCGCCAAGCGCCGTGGTTGACACTGTTCCGCCTTTGAAAAGGTTGACACTGTTCCGCCTTCGAAAGGGGCAACAACTCTCAAAGTTGTTTGACGGTACATGACCCACATTGTGCACGGACGTTTTTGCAACTTTTGCCGTATTTTTGATGATGTATGATGATGTCACGTTTTGGGTCATGATTCTAATACTGTTGCAAAAGCATGCAAAAGCAATCGTTTTTTCCTGTATACTTGCAAATTGTACACTATATATAGCTTATAGTACAGTATATATGATGCTTTGTTCAATGTTGGGATCCATTCTTTGCGTCGTGGCCAAGACACGAATGAAGCCATTACTTTGGAATAGAACAGCGACGGCATACCTGTAGAGAGTTCATCCCAGAAGATTCCTCAAGGAATTCATGGAACTTCCATGGAGAATTCATTTTTAGTATATATTTAAATGTTATATAATATTATATATATAGTATATGCTATATATGTTCATAAGGTTTACTGTATACAGGAATAATTAATCAGAAACCATACCATACCCAAGAAGTATTACAGTAAATGGGTGGTATAAACCATCATCAGCAGGTTTATTGTTGGGTTGAACATATTATGTTTGTTGCATGAAAATGACGCAGCCGGGCCCCTGGACCCAGTGCCCGGCAGCGGCCTCCTTGTCAGGGAGTGTAAAGCCCATGGGGCAGTGGCTTCACAGATTGCTTGTTCAATCATTATGCCTCAAACTTATTGACCGACGTGTTGGGTCAAATGCTCGTTTCTATGTTTCGAGTGTTTCGATATGTTTAGTATCTTTAGATCACACAATAGTCAAATACCTTTTTTTTGCAGGTCCGCGTGACTTTTGTCGACGTAGCCCGTGATGTGAGATCATATCGTCAAACGTGCATCGGACGAGTGTGCTGGGCCAGGCCGGCGGTCAAGGAGAATCAGATGAATCAGATGAATCAGATGAGCTGTTATTGATTAAAGTCAACCCTGGATTAAACCCCAAACGGCTGTTAATTGTGAGGGTACCATTAAAAAGTATCTGATGATGATTATTGGAGGAGTACCCCCCCTAATTGATAAACCATGGTTTATTAATCCGGAGTTGACATTACTGTAGGTTGAACCAGGCTCTAGTTTGAAAACGAAGTTACATTCGTAAATGCGGCTACTGACCAGCCCAGCAATCTTTTGAGTTTTAACAGCCTCAAGGTGCCCTGAGTCCACATATTCGTGACAGTTCAGGAAGCTTATGAAGTTTTTTTTCTGGCACCAAGACGTGGAGTTTCAACTGGCAGAAATAGGGATGCATACTGTGCATCACGATCTAACCCGTTATTTTCATGGCTGGAAACACATTGGAAACACATGCAACTTACTTCACTTCAAAAAACAACTGCGCCTGTTGAATTTGTTGATGAACTCACTGGCCTCATAAGCGAAGCAGGACACCAACTGGCTCCCTATTTTTAGTTGCTCAGATACCCTTGCTTCTGATGATCGGTGCATTTGCTGCGATTTAGCTGCGATGTCGCTGGCAGGTTTTTGCTGCGATGTCGCTGGCAGGTTATTTTAATATGCACAATATGTATCAATATGTATCAATATATGTCTATATATACGAAATACATATATGATCATATGTATATATATATAAGGTTCGCTATCTACATAGAATATGGAATTAAAATTTTGGCTTCCCCGGGCATCCCTTAGAATACAGTTGACGTCAAAAAAAATATACTTAGAATACCGTTGGACCATATAAATTCTTTCACTTTTCCAGAGGAAGTCGTCATTTTTCCGTAGAAATTCTTCACTTTCTTTATGAATGCTCCACCTTTCCATGCAAATTCTTCACTTTTCCATATTTTTGCCATATAAATTCCTTCACTTTTTCAGTCAAATTCATCATTTTTTCCATATATGTGTTTCATTTTCTTTATAAATCCTTCACATGTCCATACAACTTCTTCACTGTTCCATATTTTTCATTTTTCCCATATAAATTATTTCATGTTTCCAGACAAATTCGTTATTGTTCCAAATAAATTCTTCAATTTTCTATATAAATTCTTCACTTTTTCAAACAAGTTCATAATTGTTCCATATAGATTTTTCACTTTTCCATTTAAAAAAAACATCACATTTCCATATAAGTTCTCCCCCGAGAAGCACTTTACAAGGCAAACCAGGCTGCAGAGATCCATGGGAAATGGTCTAGATTGAACAGTACTGGTTCAAACCATTTCGGGAAATTAGGTTGCAAACGCACATACATAGAATATGGCGGTGATACAGGGTTTCATCAAAGGAAAAGGAGGTTCCCCCTTTCAAATCGTATTCAGGAAAGCAAGATAGTAGGATGAGGAAAAAACAAAAGAGGTTTTCACAGGGTGTTTGGTGACAAAAATCAAAAACTGGCAGGGTCCCCAAATTGTCCGATTTCTTATTGCTGTGTGTACTAAAAAGCAGAAACAGGCTGCATAGAGATGTACAAAGGCTTCGAGAGCAAAGACCACATGGGGAGGAAAAAAACACATACGTCATGCTCAGCAAGTCAAACATTGGCAACATGTTCTGACCGAATTATGTACATTGATTTAATTTGACAACCGGTGGTGGATTTGTGCGGTTGATTGCAACCTATATGCACTCCTCATGCAATTTTTTTTCCGGGAAATATATTGACATATTCTATATGAATTGAGCTTGTGTTTGGAGGACGCAGGGTGGAGAGCTTTCTCCATAGTTGCCGGTGGTGACATCAACACCCAATTGGGGAAAGGGAGCAGCTGTAATATGTTGGAAGATGTTTGTGGTTTTGTGGCAACTTCAATTTGAATGTGGCGAACGGATGCGAACGGTTCGGCGAACGGTAGTGAGGATGCTTTGGATGAGAACAGTTGGACTTGTCAAAGTCCGATGGGAGTGAGAAGACGCATTGGTTAGTATACAGTATATTCTGAAAAAATGCGCTTACACTAGCCATGCCGCCAACGTGATTGACATGGGATCTGAATGGATCTGACCACCGAGCTGTACACGCACACTTCTTACTGTCGAAAGGTGCGCCGAGAAACCGACACTTGTGAAGAAGACGGCGTTGGAAACCGCTGATGGATGCACAATGCACAAGGTCGACCTTCACTATATCATGGCGCCTTGACACGAAACTTCGCGAAGTAGCCGAAAACCTTGGAACTATTAGAACGTGCGGCAAATGCAGCCGAATCCAATGTATATCCGTTCCGTATATCTTCGACAAATTCCGTTCCGCCCGTGAACACTTTGGCCTCACTGAGGTCATAGGGTCATAGCGCAAGGTAGAACTACAACCGACCAAACCGACCAAACCGAACGCAAACGTCCAAACAGATCAAGAAGGAGCAGAGGCGCCTGCGAGACTAAAGGGAACACCTTTTTTGTCGGATGAAATGTTTGATTCAATAATACAAGTTGGCTTCCAAGGTCGCATGCCAGATGCTTGGAACCCAAGCCATGAGTGGCAATGAGTGGCCAAAAAATATCAGACAGAAACGCAGCGGAAGAAAAGCTAGGCCACCAAAATGGTTTCATGACATCCTAGCTGATACCTTAGCTAAAAAAAATGTTTTGGGCGGAAGTCGCTTAAATCAAAAAGCCTGGCTTGCACACACGCAAGCGTTTGTATTTTCTGTAAGTCCCACAGGTGCTTTGTTTTACGCCGTGTCCTACATGGACCGATGTCTCTGACTCGATCGGGTGACAGGTGAAAGGCGAAAGGCATAGTTTTGAGTATTTTTGTATGTATCGCCAAATTTGTACATATGCATTTTTAGCTTGGGCCCTGTCCGTGGCTTTACGAACAAATTTTGTCACAACTGGGGGATTGTATGTTTTTTTTTTTTGGGGTGGATTATATTTGGTATCAGGCATGAGGAGTCCTTTCGATGGTAAGATGTAGCAAATGCACCTTTTTGCCTGTCCATGCGTGTGGTCAAGCCAGCTCGAGATATTTCATATACCGAGGCTCACACCATTCCATGGCCAGAACCTAAGTCACCCATGGTATCACTCCGTCAAACATTTGGCTGGGAAATCACCTGTAAATGGAGGTCTTCATATGAAAATAGGAACTTATCTCTTTTCAATGGGGAATTGTCCATGGCCATGTTTTAATAACGGAGGATACATCGATAAGTTCATTTGAACATTTTGAACATCCATGATGTTGACATATTATTATGACATGTTTGGTCTCCATGGTTCTATGCAAACCAGGATGAGGTAACATGTGGTTGAACCCTGATGAAACCACCATTTTTGTGGTTAAAACAATAATAAACCACCTTATGGTAAATTTGGGGATGGGTTCTTATTGTTTTAGCCTGCTTTTAACATGTTTAACAACATTAAATTCCCAATGATTTCTTGGATCCCGGATCATCCCACATCTCAAGGGGCAGCTGGTGTCAGCCGTATAAACGTTACAAAATGATACGATACGTTACGGATTCCGTCCTCAGGTTCCCAAGTGTATCTTCCAATCTGTGGACATAGTTTTGGAATGCTATGGAAAAAATCATCCATCTATATCCATTACATGAACCATCTATGCCATAGTTTTGTTAAATCACCAAGCACAGACACAGCAAAAAATACCTGTCCGGATCTTCGAGGCAAATGTTCGGGTTTTACATGACTTTAGGAATCTTTAGATATTTCCAGATTTTTTGAAAGGCCAATGCATGTCAATGGGTGGTTCTCGACATAGTTTCTGCACAGATATTCTTCCTGTGCTTGCGGACGGGCGTCTTGGAAATTGTGGATTCAACTGGTCCATCGACATGTCAGACTAGAAAAACGATTGAATGTGTCACTGCTGTACGACAAGTATTTTGACTATGAACAAATCATTTCGCCATGGCCCCTAAAGTTTAAAATTCGATGAGGAACGAAGTCAGCAACCGGTCTGAGTTTTAATGTGTGTGGCATGTGGGGGACGAATGTCGCGATATTATTTTTCTAGACACTTCCAAACGATCCAGTTTTTCAATCCTGCAGATGTATGCCGTTTCCTGGCCTGGCGATGTTTTTAACCCCACCAGCACGGTCTCTTTTGAAAATGCAAAAAACATCAAAAAACAAAGGTAAAAGTAAGAGACCAACTTGGGAATTTCAGACATAGGCCTGCACCCTTTTCTATGTTTGTTTCATGTTTTGTTGTGTTATAATTAATCATTTCATCAACATACATATTTTCCAGCGAATGCCGGCTGATGGTTTTGGGTGCACGACTCGGCCCCAGTTGAAACTGCCAAGAGTGCTCATGCGGTGACATTGGGGCGACCTGACGCAGAGATCACTGGAGGCTCCCTTCAATAAAACACAATTTTCTAATTGGGGGTCGCAGACAAAAACAAACACACATGCATCTATCTATCTATCTATATATATATATATAGACATGTGCGTGCACATGTATATGCATTGTACATGTGTATACGTGTGCTTGTATATACACTTGCATGCACACACGTAAACCCTCACGGTCTAGCGTTTTTTTGCTTCCACACCTGCCAGGTGAGGATCTATAGTTTTGACGTAAGCTTGTCCTTCCTTCCTTTCCAGCTTCGTCGCCAGCCTCCTCTACACCACCGCTCAGCTCGCCAGCTTGCCAGCCCTTTGGGCCGCATGGGGTCAGAACAGAGCATATGTCAGACCGAATGCCAGCGCGCATGTGTAAGAGAGAATGTCAGAACATATGCCAGGTAGAATGTCAGCATATAGTTTGCTAGATACAATGTCAGAAAACATCAGCTAATCTGCTGGATGGGATGTCAGAAAATATGCCACGCTAGTGGCGTGATTACGCCTTGCATGTTTGAATTGGCTTCAACATACTTCAACACATTTATGCATGTCACCTGCATTGCATTGCATCTTCTGTTTGATTCGGGTCGTCTACTCACATTATTCTCCATTTTTTGATTGAACCTGGCAGCTCTGGAGCCTTGAGATTGCACATGTTCACTGATATATTCGCTTTACAACAATAGCTGTGGGGATCACACGAAGTCATGATTTTGTTTAAGCAGGAGACCAACAAACCACCAAGCCATGGTAATCCCATTCTAAGGTTCTACAACTCAGTACAACAATGTAAAGCATGAATTTATAGACGAAAACCTTCGGGTTTCACCAAACAGCGATGGCTGATCCGTCAGATCACCCTGCGACCGCATGAGACAGCATGAGACAAATCCAGCTGAGAGCAACCGTCGAGAGCGGGACGTCGCGGCGTCGATGGTTGCGATCCTGGATGCACCTCACCGTCACAGGGGGATGTGGCCACAGAGCGAACTGCAATGCAACTGGATCAACCAAGGAGGCTATCTTGGACCACTGTGTAGAGCCTCATAAGTTTTGTGTTGACATATTTTTCGCAATTTTTCACCCCAAATGATGCTATATAATTTCTTTCAGTTCGAACCTCAGGTGCGTTTCACTTTCCATTCAAACTTTACGATTTTTGCATTTTTTTGGCCTTGGGGGTGTAGTCACTAAATTTGCGGATGCGGGGCATCTAAGATTGGCAGATTCATAGATTCAAGGGCTTTGGTTTGGCTCATGGGTTCAGATTCAGCCTCAGCCATGAATTGAATGAATGGAGGTTGGTTGGTGGGCTTAGCTGTAGACATGAAATTCATAGATAGAGGGATGCCACATTTTACTGAAACTTGTTTTTTCTTCTGGAGTGTATGGAAGAGACTAGCCATGATTTCTTGACCCTTAGACCCCTACCTTCAAAAAGGGAAATATCGGTGGTTCAATGCGAATGATAACTCAACATGGTGGTTTGCAAGGTTAGATTGGAATTCATCAATATTCTCTATAGGGTTGGGGAGCCTGCCCCACTCCAGTGGTAAACCATCCTGGATATTTCCTGGATTATATATATATAATACTATATATATATGTATTATATATATATATTATATATATATAATACTATATATATATGTATTATATATATATATCAATCCTGATTGGTGGTTCCATTGTTGTTTCATCTTCTCTGGGTTGACACTACCCGACCCGGCGAATGGACTTCTGACGCCTTCAACCTTGCTCAGCGGCAAACATTCCATTTACAGTATTGTTCTCCCTGTGACGGCAAACAAGCACAGAGTTGAACATAATCCGGTTTGGTGGTCGCAAACGTTATATAGTTCAAGGAACAGCAAGCGCAGAGATGACCACCATATTCTACATGAAATTGGCTGGTGATATCGAACATAACCCATGTCCAATGCCCAAATAAGGGATGATTATCCACCATGGAGCCAAACATGTTGAAACAACCACCACATCACGCTTTGGAGGCAGAGAGTTCCTCCAATCTGTATAAACGCGCTGGCGTTACTTTTACAAGGTAAGGCAACTTCGTTGCCAAGACGCCGTGAAAGAGCGTACCTGGTTGATGGGGTAGAGGAGCCTCAAGGCCAAGGAATGCATTCTTTCAAGGCCAGAAACGTTTTGCTGTATTTTGTTGTCATTCCAATATTCCAATAGGTGTTGTGACGGTGTTGTGGGTCCGGTCGAGTTTGGTTTGGTTGTGCACGGTTGTGTTCTCAGTTTCCAAGCATCGCATGGATCACTACAAATAGTATCCAGCCACAAGTTAAGACACTTTCTTTGTGGAGTATCTGAGGATGTGTATAAGGATGTGTATAGATACATATACATATATATATATATATATATGTGTGTGTGTGTCAGTGTGTGCGCAATTATATAAAATTAAGGTTTCCCATGTTTTTTGCTTTGTGGATGTTGCCCTGCAGATTGGATTGAAACCACTTTGGCACGTGCATGTACTGTGAATGTGGTTTGTTTGTGTTTATTTGCGCGCACACGCGCACGCACATATCATATGCAGCCATATGCATGAAAACAGTGCAAAATCAATCATGTCTACGTCTGTTGCAATTCAGCAGTTGCGTTTTCTTCCAGTTTCTCGCCGCTGCCTACACGGCAGTCTTGACAGATGGGTTTGGCCAAAAAATAGAACGGGCTCTAGAGTCTCTAGAGTATACTAGGACCGCTGAAACTGCCGATTCAGGCTCGGGTTGACGCCGGTAGGTCCTATGTTCCGTGCCAGCTCAGATTGTATCGAGATTCAGACTTGTTGCAGTACATATGCATATTATATATATATGTATAATATTATATATATATATATGTATAATATTATATATATATGTATAATATTATATATATGTATAATATTATATATATATATATGTATGTATGTGTGTAATTTGTATCGCAGTTCTAATTATGTGTTCTCGGTTCTTGTTTACACATGCCACAAAAAAAAACACACGAGCGCGTGTAGACTTATCATTATGTATTTTATGTATTAAAAATACACATTGATAAATACATAGGTATTTGCACATTTTGGAGTCTATATATATATACATATGCATACATACATACATACATACATATATACATATATACATATATACATATATACATATATACATATATGCATTATATATATGTGCACACTTATACACTTATAATCACTCACAAACACTTATATATTTATATATATGTATACATCTATGTATATATATATACACACATATATATATACATATGTATACATATATATACATATGTATACATATGTAAATACATATACATATATCATATATATATATATATACATATATAATTATAAATACATCTAAATATATATTTAATTATATATACATATGTATATATATAATTGTACATACATATGTATATGTGTGTGTGCGTGCTTATCTTAACGGCATTTAATCATGGCCTTCCCTTGCTGTACATCCTGTGCGGATGTCGCGATGGATGAGGAGAGTTCCAAACCAGTTTTCATGGGAACATTGATGGTTTCCCAGGTTCCCAGGAAGATGATCTACAATGATTGGCTTTCCATGTCGAACCGTTCTTTTTCCACAGGGGGCTATCATAAGTCAATGATGACCACTGGGGAGAATAGGTGGCGATTTGGTATCCCCACTTTCCCAAAATCCGAGATGCTGGGAGCCTGGAACTCATCAGCTGCCTTTTGGTAGTGTACCCTAGCAACTAGACGTTCTGTTGTGGTAACCTGGTAGTATGTTTCCAAATCAACCAATATTCTTAGGGATGGGCCGAGCCAACCAAGCAGTGTGTAGTACATCCATGTATATATTTTTTTTGTTGGGGAGAGAGAGGCGGTTACACAGCATCTTCAAATTCCAGATTGCCTGCCAAACCATTGCTATTGAATAGACAATGATGAATATGTACAAATCCAGGACCCATAGATTCCAGATTTGACTAGTACGCTCCTGTAAACTAGCATAGATGTGGAGAAGCAACTATTTATAGATCATTTTCCTAATGTAATCTGGTTTTCCACGTTTCTGTTGGTTTACCCCAAGGTGCAGTAAATCAGATTCCAACCTTCCCAAATGCCTCTGTTTTGTTCTTTCTTTTGACATCAGCAGAGCAGCCTTGCTCTGATTTTTTCGTGTCAGGAGTTGAAACCGACCCTCGTACGGCCAGCCGTGCTGAATTCTTTGGAAGGCGCCGGAGGATGTGTTTTGTGCCTTTGTTCCCCACCTTCCAGGTGAGGGTTCTCTAGAGTTTAACACAAAGGTGCAGCTCCTTCTCCTCATTTCCTTTTCCAGCTCCAGATGCAGTGGGGCATGTTGGGACCAGAATGCTATATAGCGCATGCAGGATGCAGTGGGCCACGCCTGGACCCGACCTCCATATCACTCGCTATCTCAAGCTCAGGATGCTGTGGAGGGCGCCTGGACTCGAACACATGCCAGACAGAATGAAGGAAAGAATGCCAGACATAATGTCAGAATAGATGGCAGCTAGAGTGCCACATAGAATGCCAGAAAGAATGTCAGAATATATGCCAGCAACTATGTCAAATAGAATGTCAGAGTTTATGCCGGGAAGACTGTCAGATAGAATGTCAGAGTCAGAGTATCTATCAGAAAGCATGGCAGACAGAATGTATACATGTCAGAATATATATATGCAATATTTACTTGCAGATGGTATGTCGGAAACTATGTCCGAATACTGTGTCAGGGTGGGGATCACTCGAAGTGAAGATTTTAATGGGGATCACCTACCAACCACGCCCCAGTCAAAATGTTGATTAATGGTGAGTTGACCAGGTGTAACCAACAATCCCTTCCAAAGGTGGCCCTTTCAGGGCGTATTAACTTATCTATTGTTGGGGTCACCTGACTGGGGGATTTGGATGGATTTGGGTTGAATCCCTTGCATTGATTTTTCTGATTTCGAACAGGTTGCCGTTGCCAATGGGTAAGTGTCCTGCGCGTGCTGATGCATGATGGATGGTCTCGTTGGGATGGGCTGCCCCCAAAGTTTGGAAGCGGGAGCATACAAATATCATCTCCACGTTGGCAGCAGATGCCAAGAAAGAAACCTTTCTGTCATATTTATTCAATATTATTCAATTAATTTCAAGCTAATCTCCGAAATGGCAACCGTTTCCCATCAACAAGCACTGGTACTGCGGTTCCCTTGAAAGTCCAGAACTCTAGACATTATGAATATGATAGTTATCATGATGATGATGATGATGATGATGCTGATGATGGTGGTGATGCTGGTGATGATGGTTGCAATGGACTCATATTGTTCAGCATGGTTCAACCGGGCGTGGAGCCGGATCAGACGGATGGCCATTGCAACATTCGCATTTGGGTGCCTGACAATATTGTATGCCCACGAACGGCCGTTTAGGTTGCAGTGGTAAGTATATTGTTTTGTGTTCGGACAAGCCATTTGGACATTCTCTGAACACATATATTGGCATATATCAGCACATATTGAGGCATTTCTTAGGAAAGCATTAGGAGTTGCATGTGGTCGGGTTTGTCCCACAGGTTGGTTAAAACCCCAATTATATCCAAACTTATGTATGTATGAACATACAGCACAAATCATAAGCGCCATAGTGAACCTACTGGACTAAACCAACTTGGCTAACAAAATCAAGCACCACTGTAGAAACATTCTGATATCAACCGCGGCCAGACAATACGTACATCGCCGTGGTCAAGGGCAGCCAGAAGAACCTTATCACCTGTTTAGACGTCTCCGATCCGGGTTGCATCATCGTCAAGGCCTGTTCTTTGGATCGTTTCCTGCCGAAAATATGTTGTTTTGTTTTCAATTGAATGTACCTTTGACACTTTTTAATATAAACTTATGACATTTGGGTCAGCAACTTTTCGGGCGGACAGGCAGGTAGATGTGAAGTCGCGAAACTCATGACATTTGGGTCAATATTGTGTATCAACATGATTTCATTCCAAACTAGTCTAAAATGCCACATGCTACTGTGCATGTTACGAGCCTTACGGGGATCATGGCAGTCCGGCATCTCACGCGGGTGACAGGGGTTGCAAAAACACAAGGACTTAGATTCAGATCCTAAACCAGTTGGGATTTCAACCATCCCCAACAATGCAGGTTTACTACTTCATTTCATTATCATGTTCCAAGGCTTCACACTATATCATATTCTGGTAGCCCGCATAGTTTCGCAAATCCAAGATTTTTTTTTCTTCGGCAACCAATCCTTGGGTTCGCCTGGTGGTTTGGGTTGCTGGCTTCCGCCCCTCATGGCCCCTCATGAAAGTCAAAGGAGCAAAGGGAGATGGATCCAACCACCAAGTGAGCACCGAAATAGTTGAGTAATCACTTGGAAGATCATCCTAACAACCATTTTGAAGCTAAGTTGTTCGTAAGTGGGTATATTCGAAGGAAGTTTAGAAGTCAAACTTCCGACAATATGGAGAGATGAAAAGCAGAGCAGGGCAGAGGCACAGAGAAGAGGAAGATTAGAAGAGAGAAGATCAGAAGCGAAAGAGTAAGAGGTCAGACGCTACAGATGCGCGAAAAGGTAGGAAAG
>Ga0126342_10004571_pt1 | contig 23726 bp, 14 predicted proteins | sample Cyp1metagenome_FD_92528 | JGI IMG/M metagenome (GOLD analysis project Ga0126342, IMG submission 92528) | Coral microbial communities from Lord Howe Island, Old Settlement Bay, Australia - Cyphastrea 1 metagenome | ecosystem: Host-associated > Invertebrates > Cnidaria > Coral ...
ATCGCGGGATCAGCAAACCCATCCGGATGGGTCATTGCATTGCTCGGGGGTTGGAGGACCTGCAAGGTGGTGCCCCCTAGTTGACAGTTGATTTATAATCCCATTAACCGTAGATATATCTACCATAAGTCCTAGTGAAAATAGAGTTATAAACCAGCTTAGCTATCGACCGGGGGCACCACATTGTGATGAGTTCTTGACCCTATGAAGCCCGAAATCCCAGCATTTTTCGAGGTCAAATTCCTAGTACAAATCCCCATGAAATCCTTAAACAATTGCTAGCTCAATCCCATGAAAAATTCCCATTTTTTGCAAGTTGAATCTCGGTAAATCACCATTTTTGCTAGCTAAATTACGTTAAATCACCATCTTTGATGGTTACATCCCATGAAATCCACCATTTTTGCCGCTTAAATCCCCATTCAATCACCATTTTTGCCAGTTAAATCCCATTCAATCCCCATTTTTTGCCAGTTAAATCCCATTCAATCCCCATTTTTTGCCAGTTAAATCCCATGAAATCCACCATTTTTGCCAGTTAAATCCCATGAAATCCACCATTCTTGCCAGTTAAATCCCATGAAATCCACCATGAAATCATCTCCATCCTCCACGTCCAGGTCTTCGAGAAGGTCCTGGCCTGCAACGTGCGCTTCTGGCAGATCGCCGTGGAGGGTCACCTCGATGGGCGACCGCCCTGGCGTCGCCATGTGGCGAACTGGCGAGGATCATGACTGGTTGGTTTGGCACATGGAAAACCCATAGAAAAACCATAGGAAAACCATGGGAAAACCATAGGAAAACCGGAAAACTCATAGGAAAACCCATGGGATTTGTATCTGGCTAGAAAAAAACAAGTATAGGATCTTTATTTTTGTGTATGAATATCTGATTATAAACCATCCAGGGTTGAGTGGTTGATGGGCTAAATATATAACCCAGGATTCAGTGAGTGTTTTATGGCCCCAACATCGACGGTTTACAATGAAACACGACCAATGAATTGTGGATCCAAAATGCTTCTCCATATTTGACCCCATTTGACGCACAAACAAACAAGTCTTCCAATGTTCACCTCTTGTAACTTTTTGGTAAATCCATGTTGTTGTAGGGTTTCCTTTCAGGGCAAATCCTTCTTTTTGTGGAGATACTTTCTCCCCTTGGTAGTGTAAATCGGTAAATCCATGCAGGATGGTGCCCCCCAGTGATGTGAACGTTGGTTTATAAACCCCAGTAAGAATATAGTTATAAGTACCATAAACCATACAATGTGGTGCCCCCAAGATAGCGTTCAGTTGGTTTATAACTCCAATGCCACTATGGTTTATGGTACTTGCTATTTATATATAACTATAGTTATATAATGGGCTTTATAAACCAACGTTCACATCACATTTGGGGGCCCCACAAAACGTAGTTATTGGAGTTATGTTCACCAACTTAGCTATCATAAATCAGCTATAAATCCGATGAAATCCCCATTTTGCCATGGGTTTCCTAGGATTTGCCATGAAATCCTTGTGGGACCAAAATCAAGGCCTTGAACTTGGCCTTGCTGCGGAGCGTGCATCGCTTTGTGGCGGCCGAACGCATTGTGGAGGCCCTGGAAGCCAAGGACTCCGGTTGGAAAGGAGGCTGGATCCCTCTGGTTATGTCAAAATAGTTATTGAACATGTCCATTTATAGCGGATTTATCTATGAAAAATGGTGATTTTCCATCGTTTTTTGTATGTTTACCAGAGGGTTACCCAAGGAGCATCCCAGTACCCAAGAAGAATGGTGGTTTGATGGGATGAAAAACTGTGATGTAACTGGGTAAATCCACTATAAATAGCCATTTTCAATAGCTATGTTAAATTACCAGAGGGTGACATATTGGTGGTTTGGAACATGACTTTTATGTTCCATAATATATGGGAATGTCATCATCCCAACTGACGAACTCATATTTTTCAGAGGGTAGGTCAACCACCAACCAGGTAAGACTGGTGAATGACTTTGCAATCAGTGGTTGGTTTATCTTTGTGTGGTTGCTGCAGGGCTTTGACCCATAGCCATTGTGCTTTGTCTGAAGATAGGATACCCTCTGGTTATGTCAAAATAGCTATTGAAAATAGCCATTTATAGTGGACTTACCCATTGAACATGGTGATTTTCCATAGTTATGTTAGTTTACCAGAGGGTACCCAAATACCCTGAAGTCCATTCGTCAATCCCCATTCTGACAATGGGCCTTTGGGCTGTGCTGATTATATACCCCATTTTTCATCCCCTTACTTTCCCAATGTTTTTTTTTATGGGAAAAACACAAACTCCGTTTAGTCAATGGCCATTTCAGGAACCTAAATATGGACTTATATGGTACAGTACCTCCATTTTAGGATCCTGGATTTCCCATTGATTTAGTGCTGGGGCATAGAACAGTCACTTCCTGACAAATTATGTGGATTTTGCACTCAATGTTGGTCTCAACTCTAGCGCTGCTGATTTCAATCAATTGTGCATTGCCGCGAATCAGCACCCACTATATGAGATCATGTCCAAATTTTCCAATCTTTGCCATTGTATTATGATTACGATATATTACGATCCTGTTTCTTGATAGCTTATCCCCCATGATAAAAATTGGTTGTAGTCTATGTATGTCTATGTCCCATCGATGGTAGCATTCGGAGACTCAGATATAGGTGATCATATACCCATAGGATCCATGGTGCTGGTATATATGCTAACATGACTGGGGTATATTGATGGTAAATGTTACCAATATATGGCATACATGGAACCTATGGGATATGGTATGGTACCTTTTCTTCATGTGAAAGGTTGCGGTCGTTGGTCGTTCCCCTGGATTCCAATCTGCGTCGAATGCATCAATTTGTAGCCACAAATGAAGGAAATCACTTTTTTGAAGTGTCAGCCATGATCATAGGAATTCTCAAGGAGGCTGCAAAAAATGCAGTGCTCAACACTTTCCCAGCATTGATTTGTTTCGGTACACTGGTACACCCTTGGCAAACGTTTGACACCAGAGGACTCGGCGCATTTGGAACGTCAGGAAGCTGCAGGGTTGCGCTGCTGGGGTTGTGTGCAATGAGTTGCCCCAAAGACAGGTAAGTTGGTTGGTAAGTTGGTTACTCTAAGTGGGTTAACTCATAGAGTTTAAGGTATATGGGTATGGATCAATACCTATTAATACCATTTTTAGGGGGATGAACATCCATTTACCAGCTATTTTGATGTTCACCAGGGGTACAAGGTTTTGACACACTGCCATATAATGGTATATATATATATTATATATATGTGTGTTGATAACCAGAGATACATGAGTCAAACTAAGCCAAGGTACCAAGCCATTGAGTTTTCTCTATTTCATGATTTATCTACCATAACCTGTTAGAACATGTTAAGTGACCTGGTTAGTTCCCGCTGTTCCGGACTCCGATAACGCCCATAGGCTGGGTGCAGGCCAGGGGTGGATTTTATCCTTCGGGAACTGTTGAGCCCTATATGGAGAAATATATTTCTTTAGAAGTGGAAGATCAGAACTGATTCATCCCACTTTTAACTGATTTTTCCATTTTTAGATTTGTTTTTCCCACTTTTAAACTTATTTTCCACTTTTAACCTTGAGTGGAACTGCACCCAAGTATTCGTCGAACGTAATTGACATGTCCAGCGTGTCACCTGACCAGACCATGAAGAGCCACACCCCGACTTAACTGTCCGGAAAATTCTTCAATACCTTGACATGTATGAAATAGTGAAATGCAGTGACAGCGGTAACTCCAACATTCGCAGGTTCCATTTTGGGTTAAAGCCAACGTATATTATATAGCCAACAATGTGTGTGGGTGTGTTAGAACATGGACATGTGACATGTGACATGTGGCTATTTCAATGGTGGTATTTTTGAGGAACCTCTGGACTCAGGGGAGCTAAACCCATATTGACCTAAACACATAGTCGCTGGCCAGATCCCTCCTCACATTCGTTGCTTCTGATATACCATATTTTTCTTTGCAGTGAAACAGGCTCCTGCTCAAAGCACCTGATGTGTTCATAGCCCTTGAAAACAGGACAATCTGACAGAGCTAGTGGGTTAAAAATTGTTAAAACAAATCGCCTCCCTGCAAAAAACATCGCCAATTTCAGTGTTGCCATTGAAACTCACCGTGCTTCACCACTTATTTCGCGATTCCTGAGATTTGGATGTTTGAAAATACGCTAGTCCGTTCATCCACGATTCGTCATCATTGCTTCCATTAAGGGGGACGACTTGGTGTTTGCACCCACGTATCACAATGCGATTGCTCATATCCCAGCATTATCCTATGATATTCCATTTATCCGATGCTTGTCCCATAATCCCAAGAAAGTCCCATGAAAATCACATCAAAATCACAAGAAGTCCTTTAAATCCCATTAAATTCCTCCAAAATCAATAGAATCACAGAAACTCTCATTAAATCCCATTAAGACCCCATAACATTTTTTGTGTCAATATCCCATTAAAATATATTAAAATCACATCTTCGCTCACCTTTCATCTTCGCCAGGAGGCAGAAGAGGCGCTGAAGTACTGCCACTGGACCCTGGCCTTGTACCTGGCTGCAGATTCGCCATCGGGCAGCCAGCTGGCCACCAGCCTTGAGCCACTTTTTTTTGGGAACTTCTACTAGCGAATTTCTTAGGGATTACGATAACCCATGGCAGGGAACCGTTCTCAACCATTTGGTGAGATGGGACAGTGTTCTTTTTAATGGCTCTTAATGTGGTTTTGCACATGACGAAGAAAGGTATGGGTTATAGAAAGGGTGGTTTATCTAGGGGAATTTAACTAACAAGCGAAGGTTCCGTGCCAATGGAGTCTATCAACCATGATATGGGATGTATGAAACCCAGCATTTGCGGATTATCGTCCTAGGGAAACCATGGGAAACCTCCACTTTTAGTTTACCCTAGAAGAACCAATAGAACTGGTCAGCGGTTGGAACTATTTTTAATTTTCCATCCAAATGTAGCATAGTCAAACATTTACATGTGGATCGGGTATAATATTATTACCACACTATGATATATTATACCCATATCCTTTGAACTATTTACAATTACCATATACCCGGCCTGGTAAACGTTTACATAACTACATCACGAACTGGAACATCGCCATGCTATTAATGGGTAAATCAACTACTATAGATGGCCATTTTCATTAGCTATGTTTGTTTACCAGGCCGGGTATATACAAGTCAAACAATTGATTGTATACCCAGTCCTTAGGGGATGGTAGATATGTTTATGGGTTGGTCATAAACCATTCACCATCGGTTGACCATGGCAGAAACGGTTATATATACACATGATATATATATATATATATACATGATATATGTATATAGTGGGGATAATATGGTCGTAGAATGATGAGGACATATATATATATATATACATATATATATATATATATATATAAAGGTGATTCCATGGGATTCATCCCGGGATTTCCCGTTGCCATGTTGCCATGTTGAGTAAAATCCGAGTAGCTGAGGATTTTCCGTAAACACAAGGGGTATTTAATCATTTATTAAATGAATAACATTATGGTGCTAGGTTATAACAAAATAACATAAGATAACATTAAACAAATATTTAACTTAAAATGATTATTAATAACGTTATAGTAAACATAATCCATCTCTAGCCATTGTTAACAATTTTTAATAACCATTTTGCAGACTATTATCCATAAATGTTAGCCACAATCCATTATTATATACTAGTGTCACTTTTTTCCCCTGCAGATTTTGGCAGTTTCTGCGAAATCCATTTGCCACACAGACACCGACCACTGCATAGCGCCCCGTGAGGTACGAGGGCTATGCAGCTCCGGAGGAGAATGTTCGGGTCGTTTTACTTGGGGCTGCAGTTACAATGTGGCGCCCTCCAATTACAAGCCCCATTTAAGTTATTCAAAAACCATATATATATATATATGTATATAGTTCTTGGAGTAACCAACTGAACGCTATCGACCGGGGGCTCACATTGTAAGAGGTATACTTGGTTAGATACAACCTGGATGCATTTTTACCATGACTTGGGATATGAGGCCCATGGGGATTTCAACCCATCTCGGTGTAGAAGCGCTTGCCAGCGCTTCTACCTAAGCCAAGTTAGTTGTGGATTTAACCTTGCCAAAAAAAGGGATTGACCCACTGTAAAAGAGGTTAACTAACTAAATTCGGGATTCGTATTGCAGAAAGATATGGAAAACCTTTGGGGAAACCCAAAGAATATGATGTGCAAATGATTTTTGATGTGCCTACTTAAATATGCTGGAGGGTATATTCCCACATTGCCACGAACTAGCAACAAACATGATCGTTGGATCCTCTGGAATTGGACGCACACATGTTCAGACAAAGCCATGCAACGTGGCCCCCCTAGTTGTAATACAAGTTTCTGTGTGGTGGCTTGGAACATGGCTTTTATTTTTCCCATCATATTAGGAATAATAATCCCAACTGACTTTCATATTTTTCAGAGGGGTTGAAACCATCATCCAGGTTTGTTTACCTTCACCCATCTAACTAAAGATCGAATCACCACAATCCTCAGTTTGCCTACTTAGAAACCAACCTGACCAGCTTGGCCAATGACCACTTTGTATGTTGTTAGACACCAGTTGCTAACCATTGAATCAACAAAATCGACCATTTGTTAGCTAGATCAAGTAATTTCCTGCACTTGCTAATTGGCCTTCCCAAAAATGAACAGGTTTGGGTAAACCCGAAGCATAGCTTTCGTTGTTTTTGTATGTTACGATCTCACCTCAGCCAATGTTGTTCAAGCTGTACTTGTTTTGCCCAAATTTTCTCCATTGCAGACAAGTTGTCTCGAGCATCAATATCATCACAGCGTTCACTTCATAGCGCACCAATCTTTTGCCTTTTATTAAAGGTTGCCGTGAATGGGACGCATCAATGTGACTTTCACTTATTTTTGAGGAGCACAAAGTGCTCCAACTGCGGAATGTGATGACGGCCCATCCCAGGTTTTTATTCAGTCCCTGGAAGTCAGGAGACGAGCACCGAAGAAGAGTCGCGTGCCAATGGCATCCTGGCCCTGGTCACGCGCTCAACGGGTGCATCGGAGATCAGTGTGCTGAGTTCGGATTTGGACAACGACAGCCAGGCATCTGATCCGTCACTTGGAAGATTTGGCGTGCTTAGTCCTCCGTAAAAGGTGGTGATTGAAGATCTTCATTATCCGTGGTTTTCAGGTGTTTGTTTCGCAGTGGAAAGGCATGGATACATGAATGCGGGTATCATCTAAATCTCCATTGCTTCTCAACTTCTATATATATAATATATGTCTGATAAATCATATTATACCTGTATAATCCTATATCCACTTGTATACTAAGTTTTCTCCTGCATATATACGCATGATTTGGAATACATGACCAATCTTCAGTTTATTTTACACATTTGGGACCCCACGTTTCGTCCCGGCGCCGTTTCCCCTGCGTTTCGAGGTTATGTCCTCGCTTCGTCTTGGCCATGGATAAGCAGAAGTCCGAGCTGATCCTCTGTGTCCGAGGGATGCCTGGCGTTTTTTCCAAGGTGAAATCCATAGGAACTATAGTAACTATCCTAGTACTTGTAGTTTATATGTAACTATAGATATATCTACCTTTTAATTTTAAACCCTAGCTAGTGGAGTTATAAGCCAACTTAATATGTATGTATGAATGTATGTATGTATGTATGTATGTATGTATGTATGTGTATATATATGGGGGGGGCGGAATAAACATGAATAAATACCATTAAGTATAAATATATCTACCATAGAGTCAACCTCTGTAATGTTGTAAACCAACTGAGCTAACGATGCTGTACTACCTTGTGTGGATATGGAAAGGTTCCTATCCTTTATGATAAGTACCTTCTTCGGACGTGTTTGATCCATGGCTCTACACAGTAAATTTCATAGAATTGGATGACGGGAAAATTTACAGGAAACCCCTATATTTGATGGTAAAAACCATGGTTTCCTGTAGATTTTCCCTTAAACCAATCCATTGAAAATTGTCACTTTTGAACCCCATCAAAATCACCGTTGAATTGCTATGAACCCCTGTAAGGTGGGGCTCTCTAGTGGTGTTTGTTGGTTTATGAAGCCATCAACTAGTTCGCTACATCGCCCAGAAACCCTGGTTGACCAAGTTAAAAGTTAACTGAGCTATCGTTTAGGGGCCTCACCTGGTACACATTGGATGGTGATACGTTTTGAATGTAAAGGTTGATCAACAGTTGTTGATGTTTTAGAATTATAGTTGCCACTGTTTTTTTTAATGTATGGTTAGTTATTTTTGGTGCAGATGTATATGTTTTTATTGTTAACAACAATAACTGATTTATTTATATTGTACAGGGAAAATTATACAGGGAAATATGAAATATGTATATATATATATATATATATCTTGTGTATATGTTGATGTTTGTTTTTTTTGTTTTGGCGCTTGAACACAATCAAATCCCAGGAATGTTTGTTGACCACTTCTCAGGTTGCGGTTCACCATCCGGAGTGGTGGATTGCTATCTTAATTTCATAGGCCTGATCATATCCCCCAAGAAAGATAACATATTTTGGGGATGTAGTGTGGGGATATGGTGGTTGACATTACGGCGATTAAAAAAAACATGGGGATATGTGTGTGTTTTTTTCGAAATCTGCTGAAGGTTGTTGATTTTCTTGACGATATCCTCAGTGATCAGTCACTCCTAAAAGGTGGTGCCTGAGGGTTGAATCGCCAAGTGGTTGAAATCACTTGGCTATTTGTTGGGTTTATGGTACACATATGGGGTTTCCATAAATGGGGATACCCCAAAAACATCCAAAAACACCGAGGACCCAGACCTTGTCGGACCCTTTTGCTGATCTGATTGGTGACACAGAAGACTTTGCAGGCAACGGAGAGGGATGAGTCAACATGCTTGATTAGTAATTGGATCCTACAGTAGTATGGTGCAACGCAGTCAGCTAAGTTGGTATTATATAAAGCTTAACTGCAGGGTTTATGGTGGATACCCTCTGGCAATCAAACATGGCAATGGAAAATTCCCCCATTTATAGGTTACTTTCCCATTAGAACACCGTTGATTCAGGATGTTCATTTGCCATGTTTGATTACCAGAGGGCATATCATGATTATGTCGAGACTTAAGTGGGTTTATTTTGGGCAACTTATAACATCTTATAACTGGGCGGCTTGTAGCTGCCGCGAACCTGTCTGTTCATTTGCAAAAAAATGGTGGTGTTATAGATATTAACATTAATATAGACTACTTTCCATGCATGTATATATATATATATGATATCCCAGTTTATTATGATCGTTATACCAAAGGGAGTACATCACAACATGGGCACCAGGTGTTACCAACATGAATGATGGTGGGTTGAAATGGTGTATTCCAATTTCATGGAAAGCTATGTATAGAGGATGTGCATCCAAGGAATCAGACTATTGAAACAAACCATGAGGAGATCATTAGTATAGATCAGTTCAAATCCATTAACGTGGGTAGAACAATGCCATAAACCATCCCCCAAATCACATTGTGTATAGGTGGTATAAACCATTTCCAGTCATGGCTGGTTTTTGACATTGTTTTACTAACATTACAGAGAAATAATGTACCCAATGGTAAGCTAACAAACAAGTTTCCCTGAAACCATGATCTACACATGGTGGGTAAACTTCACATCTATGTAAATGTTTACCCTAAGGTATACAACACTGTCCATTCATCTATCCTAGGGTTTCAACATGTGTTTTTTGTCCTACAAGGTGGCACTGTACACATTTGCTAAGTCTGCAAAGTTGGTTGTAAAAACTAGGTTTAGCTAGGGTTTATGGTGACTTTAATATATTACACTAGTTGGTTAATGGTGTTTCTAATATTTAATGGTGATTCTATAGAATATCCTATGGTGATTCTAACACTTAACTAGGGTTTAGGGTGACTTCATAAACTGTTTTATAAAGGTTTCACATTTTATTTGGGGCACTCTCCCAACGTTTGAGAAACCGAGCAGGTGGGCAAGCGCATGCGGGAATCCTCCACTCCAGCCATCGAGTGCTAGAGAAGATCATGGAGCCACTGCAACAAGGCCACGGGACTAGGACCTGGGTAGATGGTAGATGTAGAATACTTAGATGGGCCATGGGATTAACGATTCCTGGTTAGTACCTGGGGATTTGGTACCCTCTATATCCCAATTATAATCCATTTACTAACTAGTTAACTAACTCCATGGCCCATTTAAGTACGGCTGTATCGAACAACTCCCTTTTTTGGGCCTTTTAATGGCGATATGTATAATTGTTATTTAGTCGGACTGTGATGTGATGTGTATATAGTTTTTACTAAGACAGTGACCAGCCATTCGTGTAAGTGGGGGTATCCAGAAAAACCATGTAGAATTATTTGCTTGGAGGATTATTTCATGAATTGGCTAGGCGGCTACCGCGACTTCCTAACGGCTGGAATGATAATCCGTTCCAAAATCACCAGAGATGGGGCGCTTCCATGGGAACATAACTTGGTCACATGAAAATCTCGGAGATAGCCGGAGTTTCAGCCTAAACATCTACATATGCTTGGGGAGGGCAACTATATTCTGTTAATGAACACAAACAATTTCTTAGTACACCTTTACCTTGCGAGTTCCCCCGTAAAAAAATGTGTGTATAAACCATGAACAACGTGGGATATAAACCTTGGTAGTAGGTGTCTTAAGCAACAGGAAAAAGCTCTTTTCACAAGCAGCACATCGGTTGTTGAATTTCAAGAACCGGATGAAACTTGGTGAATGATTCAATGATTTCTTGGGTATCTATGAAGGGCTAGCTGAGATTCATCCTTGTGCTGGATGTAAAATGGAATTGAATTGTTGTTTAATTTAACCATGCCTGCACCCACTTGCAAGTTAAATTAATTTTACCCAGTCATATAGCTTGTTGTGCAGTTCTACACGTCATAAAAAAAAAAAAAAAACATCAGTTGACTTAGCTATTTCCACCCATCTGTAGGCGAATGAACTGGGCACCTTGCGTGGTAGGAACCTCTTGAACGTGACACAAGTGATCTCAATTGGATGATTCAATTGTTGCGGAAACTTGGATTCTGAGAGGATCAATTACTATAATCCCGTTAAACGAGGTAAAATCTGATTCTAAATTAGTGATTTCCTTGTGGCATCGTTTTTCTTACTATAATGCATCTCTTGCAAATTGGGTTTCTAACATATTCTAACTGTTGCTTGCTGGCTAAAACGTGTTGTTCCCTTCTGTTCTTAGCTTGAGATCTCCAGCCTGTACCAACGGATCCCTCAGATGATCCAGTGCAACCTACCATGACTGGGGATGATATTGACCAACAATTTATGACATTTATCTGGGTATACCAACATTTATATCCATAGCTATGGTTTATAGGTGATATATCTATATAGTTTATATCCATAAGTATCCATACATCTGGCTAAGTTTGGTCACGACCTCACTGGTCTCCCGAACCCTGGAATCATGGTTATATAATAAGGGAAATCATCCCCAAATGGCCTTAAGATTCAGGTTAGTGAAATATGATAATTTACCCAGATTTATGACATTTATGGCAGGATCATGATCTGGAGCCTTTTTCTACAGCTGCTTTCCGGGCCACCCTTTCCATCAGACCCAGCACCTCGAAGCGGACTCACTAGCTCTCTTCCTCCCCCAAACCCATCGCCACCCTCCACGGGCAGAAAAAAGGGTCTGACAGTTCTCAGAGCCACTTCGTCCTCCACCTTGTCACTCCAGAAGGGACTCACTTCCTCCACCTCCGTTGAAGTTGTAGGCCCATACACCTTAGGCTGTCCAGCAGGAACCATATCTAAGTTAGATCCTCCACCGTCCACCTCCTGGTGTACTTGTCCTTGATGTAGTGTCCCCCTCCAGCAGCAGATACCACCTCCAGTCCACCTCTCCCCTCGGGGGATCCTGGTACTTCAGGTAGTCCATGAACTTTGCCCTCCGAGGATGGTGTTTCCATCGAGCTGCTATCACCCTCTGCCATTGCTTCGGCACCGGTTGGGTCTTCAACCTGGGTTGGGCTCATAACCCTCGTCAGCGGGGTTTCCGCGCTGGGCTCCCAGTAAGCAGCGTCTCAGCCTCTTTTCTCTTGAGGCCAAAAAGTCTTGAGCCAAACAGTCGCGCCAATCGTGGGGTTTTTCAACCCTTAGATTAGGAGCTTTTCAGCTCAGTGTTGGGGTGAACCTTTTGGGACTTTACAGTCCTATACATCCTCCACCCTGTACACTATGAAGTTCAAATTGATCACACGTGATAACCACCACCAGTTATCCGAACCACAAACCTACTGGGGCAGCACCAAACGTGCCCTTTTGATCCTTTTGGTTCCCACACAGAAGCCCCGCGCAGGCTTGGAAGAATTGCAACAAAGCACGGCAAACCCGCGCCTAGCGCCTTGGCCATGTGGGCAACCCAAAGCTTTGCTCATCAAAACACCCAAAGTTGAAGAATGAAATGTAAAACACAAACAAAAACATAAGCTGCAGTAAAAACGGATTGGTTTATATTGTGTTTCGTATTTTTACGGATTATGGAAATGCCTAGATTTGGAACTGCTTCATATTTGCAGCTCAAACGTGGTAAGGGGCGCAGGGAGTGGACTGGCGGCCTTGGTTGGGTTCCCCTTATGCTCCATGCATGATATATTTACCTACATAGCCGGGACATTTTGGGGATGTTGGTGAATGTATACTATACATGGAACACATGGGTATACTATGTCAGAACAGACATCTAATTATATATATATATAAATAATATACTTTCCTGAAAGGAGTCAGACTTTCACGAAAAGTTTGTGTTTTCTTGTTTTTCCTCATCTGTACTCCCAATTTTTGCCATGTGCAACACCAATGCTTGAAGGCTTCTGAGTTGGTCAAATTTGTAAAGTACATCATCGCCACATATATCAATGTTTGCCATTCCATGCTTAGCTATTTGTCTGTGTTGTTTGTTTAAACATGGAACACCCCGAAAAAAATCATTGGATTGCGATCATGTCCCCAGTTGGGGACACATCCACAAATAATTAGCACATCGTTGCTTTTATATCCCACTAGCCCATCTTATCTCATCAAATTCCATTAAATCATCACCAATTTTTGCCTAAATCCCATGAATGCCCAAATTTCATCAAATTTCTCTGTTTCCCACCTGAGTTTGTCTGATTTTTTTCCATTTTCATGGTTTATCAGCATATTTTTGTCCCATGTTCCAAGGTTTTCCCTGATACTCCCCTCGTTTCGCATATTTTCCCGGAGACCCTGTGGTAGGGCCCTGGGGCTGACGGGCCATGTCCTGGGCCCAGGTGCTGGTGGGCCATTCCTTGGGCGCCGGCGTCTGTCAGCTGCTGGCGGTGCTACTGGTGGCCGGGAGCGAGTGGAGCCTGCCAGAGGTGGGGGACGATTTTTGTTTATCATTCTTGGTGGATATACTACGGGAATATATCTGGGTAAATTATAACGACCTCACTGGGCTCCCTCACTGGAATCATGGTTTATTTTAGGGAAATCATCCCCAAATGGCCGCAAGATTCTGGTTAGTGAAATATTATACTTTACCCAGATATATTGATGAATATAATATAATACTTATACATATACGTATAATAGAATATGGTGTCGACTAAGGGAATATGGATGAATATGTTGTGTATGTTGTAATATATATTTTAACTGGAAGAACGATTATTGGGGGGAATTGAATTTATCATTATTGAATCTAAAACTATGATAGCTATTGAAGTGTTGGATCATCCATGATCTTGTGGGTATACTATAATTTGTACTTCACAACTGGAAGAGCTGATGCGACTTATCTGAATGATGTTTTATGGAAAATTTAACTGGTTGGACATGTCTGCATAAAATTAAACAACCAGACGCACGGGAAATGGAACTAGTCCCAAACTAAATTCATTTGACAAGGGGTGACTTAGAGGACATTTTGAAAGCATTTGGGTTCGGGTGTACTTTAATGGTTTGGCAAGAAAGGAAGCAAAGAGTGCGGGCAACAACCTAGCTCCATAGGTAGTAAATGACACGAGCATCTGTGGCCGCCACCCACTGAAAAGTGTTGTGGAGTATCATGAAGTACTCTTTGCAATGTTTTTTTTATTCGCCTCATGTTGATCTATTTTTGGGGAGCGCAGGTTTCCTCGTCGTTTTTTTCCCTGAGATGCGATGGTTTCAACCAAAAAAATAGTTTAAATGATTTTTCTAAGAGTGGAAACTACCATTCTAAAACCCATTTTAAAACCCAAAAACGGACTAGTTGCCAACAAAATTGGGTTCTAAGACCTCCCTTGCACATTCCATGGTTAGAAACCATTTTTAGGTTCTAAAATGGCCCCGAAGGGGGTTTGAAGCCAACCTGAGAGGATGAATGTATGCCATTTCGGGTCTTTCTGCCACCCCTTGCTATAAATGCAACTTCTGTCTATCAGGAACTCAACGGCTCTGTGCTTGGTGTCCAGAAATGGATCGGTGCAGTCTGGTGACGTGTCAGCAAGTTGTTCAAGTTGCATTTGCACGTCCGCCATCTGGGTGTTCGTGGCCAAGTCGGAAGACATCAGCTGCAATTGGCTTCGAGGGTTGGACACGCCGGACCTTCTGCAGTGGGTGCGCGGAATGTATCCGTTCGTGGCTCCGAGGGACGCTGGGTGGCTTTCACGTGCTCACGGACGGCACTGTGGCTTTCAGGCATGGGTCTTGCAAACCACCACACAGTGCCACACCATGTGTATCGTTGCAGCAAGGCGGCCGAAGGCCCAAGAATGAGTCGCCTCTCCGTAGCTTGAGATTTCAAGGTCGAAGCTATTGAATCTATAATTTCCATGGCGTCATCTTGTGTGTATTATTACAGATGAAATTACTTTAACAAGTATTACAGACGTACAACTATAATAGCCTGGATTAATGTATGTATAATTGGATTCCTAAGCGAATCATCTAAACTGCGTAGACTCCCTAATAAATTCAATGCTTATAAATCAAATTGTAAAAATCGTAGCCGCATACAAAGGGAATTGAATTGGAATCTATGGAATACTTCTGGGTATAGTAAGGGAATTGAGTTAGAATACTACGGAAATATGGCATGTATTCTTTCTCATGTGGATATATGCAATCCGAATTGGAATGGATGGAGTATAACAATATATCTATTTATAATGACTTCAGAAAACTATGGGTAACAAAGTATATCTATTTATATCTCATGTATGGATGAGTATGGTATATGTTGTTAAAATGTTTTTCATGGGTTACAAAATCTATGGTGTTATAGTTATACCTATCCATGCAATATCATACAAGAAAGGGGGAAACACTGGATTTTATGTCGCTTTTATCGTATTCCGATAATTATGGTATATTTCCCTTGGGTATGATGGGGGGTATCATTGGTTGTTCTATTGACATTTCTATAGTGTGATTTAATTGGAATATATTGGATATAACCAGCAAATGATGATTTCATTGGGTTTAACCAACTGGGTAAGTTCATCAACAAGACAGGGGCATACTATAGCGTAAGATCAACCAAAAAATATCCAAAATAGCGGATACATCAGGTATATTGAAAATACAGTATATCATCTGGATATTTTGGGAGTATAGCGCCCAGATAGTTGACTAATTTGGTGAAAACACTGTGTCACTAAAGTAGGGTTTATGGATTGAGATGGGTCGTGGAGTTAGTTCAATGAAAGTTATAACATGTTATAACCCATGGCATACCCAGTGAACAAATTCCTTTGACCGTCCAAGTAGGGCTATACAAATAGGTTAACAACTGTGTTTGTTAAAACAACACGCATTTCTAGACCATAAAACGTATCCTCTCGGAATCAAACACAGCAACGCACAATCCCATATTTATATCCATCTCATGCATGATTCCCTCTGTGCAAAACGTGAACTCGGCATTGCCACACTCATTCACGAGATCTGTAATACTGATTTTGAGATCTCAACTTAAACAAAAAGAAACATGGTGATTTTGCCAACAACAATGGTGGTATAATGAGGGTCAATTGGAATATGTTGTGACTAATTATATCCAGATATATCTGGGCAAATTATAGGGTCCCCAGCCGTGACCTTCATTATGCATGATGGTCAGGATTGAGTAAATGATCCCCAAACGTCCGAACGAATGTGGTTTGGGAAATATGATCCTAACGGTGCTGCTATGGTGTGCCATGGATCCTCACAAAAACCCCAGTCATGTTAGCGTTAATATACCAGCACCAGCCGGATCCGTCATGGGTAATATTATAGTTGTCCCAGATAGTTCTTTGGAATGTGAGTTGTCCGCATTTTTGAGACGGTGATCCAGTGGGTAACTCAACTTTCACAGCTTAGCATACTGGCAAACCAACTTGCTAATCGAAGAACAACTTACCAAAAAAAAAATGTAGACGTTTGTAGATCGTTTGTTTCTGGATTTTCGTAAACTTTCCATGAGGGTCAAGGGAGAGTCAGAACAGCACAACCTAATGTTAACTGTTTGATCCACTTACCTGTCTGATCCAAAAGTTCCGGAATTTCAGACTATCTTGGTAGCTTGTAGGTGTTCCTACTAAGCGTTTCCAGGGCAGGACCCTGATGTTGACAAGAGTTTGCAAGTTTCCGGATTCGCAGCTTCAAAAAGGCCAGATGTTCCATCCTACATTTGGTCCATTTTGTGCATGAAAGTTGATGAAATTGAGTAGCAAGAATCCTGATTCGAGGGAACATCAACGAAAAACAATCATGGGGAGTCGACATCAACCCCCAACCATGCCCAACCTCGGTTGACGACCCACCAATAAATCCTGGCCACGCTGCAGTCTGTGGCCCTCCGTTGCTTTCTCTTTGCTCCACCGCCCGTCTTTGGCTTGGAGCAACTTGCAAGTGATGTCCAGGGCGGTGGTGAAAAGCGGTGCAAATCGATGGGAAATTTCTACTGTAACTATATCTGGTTGGTGGTTTGGAACATGGCTTTTATTTTTCCCATCATATTGGGAATGTCATCATCCCAACTGACTTTCAGTCCATCATTTTTCAGAGGGGTAGGGCTCAAACCACCAACCAGACTATTATTAGCCAGTATAACCCATTACTAACCATTACTATGGTTGATTAACCATTACTAACCATTACTATGGCTAGGGCTCAACCACCAACCAGATATATACATATATATTTATATATATATATATATATTAAACATCATTAACCATACAATGACCATAAATAACTATTGTTAACAGTATATTAACCACAATGGTAGGTTGAAACCACCAACCAGATACTATGACCAGGACCATCCGAACCATGCCGCGAGGGGCCAAAAGGCCAAAATGGATGCGAATGCCCAAAGTTTCAGCAGCCACTGCGTAATATTTTGACACAACCATCGAACAGAAAATACCTGGCCTGGTAAACATACAAAAAGCTATTGAAAATGGCCATTTATAGTGCATTTATCCATAGGAAAATTGGGATTTCATGGGATTTATAGCTGATTTATGATAGCTATTGAAGCCATGACCCATAAAAAATAGTTGTTTTACAGAACTGAAAGATTGTGATTTTCCTATTACAGTAGAGCATAATAAATGAACATACCCTCTGGTTATGACTAACATAGCCATGGAATAGATGGCCCATAGAAATAGATGGTTTACCGTTCTTAAAAAACTGGTGGATTTTCCGTGGCAAACTGTAACAAATCACCAGATGGTACCTGGTTTGGTCTGGATTTCATTTGGCATACCCTGAGTTGGCAACCTCTTAACACCAGCTGTGCCAGCATTGGAGATTGTCTAAACACTGGGACTATCACTCTTGCGTCCTTACTTCCAGAACCCTTCGGCAGTGGCCCATTCATCAAATTCGATGCGGTTGGTGCGCCACTTCCCGATTCACCCTGGCGACATTTTGCCAGCTAAGTGTACGGTTCACACAAGAAGTGCATGGCATCAGGGCGAGCTGGTGCCGTTGATCCACAACTCATGATTTTCGGAGACCTGACAAGGCAGGCCTTGTGACAAATTCACGGCAGTGGCTCAGCAGGCATTGGATGATGCGACTTTCCAAAGTGGCACACTGTTTCAGTGTCATTGAGGATGTTCTGGTTCACATTGAAGCGCTGACATGAGGAGATCATGCAGTGACTTCAGTGAAATTCAGAAGGCATGATTTGGTGGCTGCGAGGCTATTTCACAGGCCTGCTTTGAGCCGCGAAGCCAAGATCAGGTCCATGTATGACGTCAGCTATGTGACTGACGTTGTGTTTGCACAGCTGTCATCGGCCTTTTGCATTTTGCATGAAGATCATGCACAGCACCCTCTCACGGTTGCGCTCGACCCTTTGACTTTTGGTAATCTAAGGGTGGCAAACGAATGAGCATCAACGTCGCTGGTTTAGCAGGTGTTTCCCACTCCCACTAAAGTATACACGTTAATGGATGATAATTAATGGCAACAGTACCTATTTTTTCGTTAAATGCACCGCAGGTTTTTTTTCTAGCCCAGTGGGTCGAATCACAAGTAGAAGTTGGTCGTTTCGATGTCCGACATGTTTCGCAACATGGATTTCGCTCCGTTGAATAACATCATAGTTTCAGATCATAGTTTTTGAGTATGAATATATGGTCAAATCATGCATTTCCCCACGAAAACTACGTAGTATTTCGAGGCATCCCCCATTTTCAGACTGACCTTTGATGTTTGCAATCAACATGAATCAACCGCATGCGTCCTTCCTCCAAAGAGTGAACCGTGAAGTGAGGAACATAGATCACCATTGAGCCCGACAGGGGATCATGAAGGTTCCAGGCAGCCTCTTGTGTAAAGAATGTATAGTGACACATCCGAATGGTGAAATAAGTTTTACAAGACATGTGGTCAGGACTGCCCTGTCTCCCGTTTATTTTAATAATATATATATATAAATAGACCTCAGTTCAATAGTCTTCAACATATGAATTGCTGAACATTTACTCGAAACCATCCGAAACCCAATCATCATTGGCATACGTGGGCCCATGTATCTAATCAATTTGCATGTCCAATTCTTAATCATACACTTTGGATATGGTAATCCCTATAGTTGTACTACTTAAATAATACATACAGATAGATAGGTAGGTAGGTAGATAGATGGATAGATATTTCAGCAATCATGTTTGAACCATTCCAAGCTCCATCATTGACTTATTGGTTTATTGACACATTGACCAGCCACATATATATATGTCTAGCATAAACCCAGTTGTCACATCAGTTACACACCAAATTACTACCTGAGGGCCACTCAACCTTCCAGCACCTCTACAAATTACGGCTCTATCATTTTTTGGGGTCACCATACTGTGGATGGAAGAAATCCTGCAAGACCTTGGATGGCTGAAACCCTTTAAATAATGGGATAAGCCATCTATCAAATGGTGCAGGATTTCTTCCATCCACAGTATCGAAGGAGACACTTATCTTCCGGCCCATACCCCATTGATTTTTCTGGTCGTTGACGAATCATTCCAAGTCCCCTGTTCAACTGATTCCTGTACCAATTGGAAACAGGAACATTTTTTTTTGGAATTTACCCATTTACTAATTAGTCATTGAACTGGAAATGGGATACCAGAATTGATGTCCCTATCTATATACTACCATGGGACAATAGCCGCTTTTACCCCCAAGAAGCCTGATTGGGTACTGGATGTGTTTATTGTGGTTTGTAAGTTGGTTTCACCCCAGTGCCTCTAATTGCCTCTATAGATATATTATACATATAATATTAGCATAAACCAAACAGTTCATATATCTATTGCTAGCCATTCCATAGTTCCAGTTGACAAAAAATCAAGATATAGTGGTTCTATCCCAATTTCTTGTGGTTTTTTACACCGTTGATCCCTTAAGCACTGACTTTTCCGCCATTCCACTTCAATGGGCCATGGGACTTCCCCATTCTATCCCCATTATAAATTCCGTTGTTGATATATTATATCCCCATTATATCCCATTATATCTCATTGTTGCTTTTCACCAGAAACTATAGTAGTTATATAAAACACCAGTTATATATTTCTTTTAATTGTTAGTTAAATCCCCATTTCCATTAACTACAGTTATGGCCCGAAATACAAGTTATAAGTACTAACAAAACCCCATTTATAGAATGTATAATCCCACTGAAATAACCAGTTATAACTTATAAATGGCCATAACTGTAATCGTTGACCGGAAGGTACGCAGAGCCCCCTTTCTTCCCAGGCCCAAGGCGCGCGGTTGGTCCAGTTTCGACTTCGGTCGCTTCTTTCGCAACGACGGCCGCTTCCGCGGGGCCTTGGAGAAGGTGAGTCAAAGCTCCATCGTCACATGCCACGGTGGACCGCGGGGATGGAGAAAAACCTTTAAAAAAACAGGAGAAATGGAGGAATTCTATGGTTTATGGTAGATATGACTATAGTCAAGGGGTTTATAACCAGTTTATAACTATAGTTATTATAGTTATGGTAGATAAATTATAACGAACTAATAATCATGGGGTGAATCTAAAGCAACGTTCACATCACTGGGGGGCACCATGTTGCTGGGGAAACTGGATGAAGAATTTGATTTTTTTGAGTGGTTTCAGATGATTATGATGATTCGACTGAAGATCTGATGTGTGTTTTTTTCTGGTGAAATGGTGATTTTTCAGATGATTTCCAAACGCTTTCAATTATAATTTGTCAATCTTAGATGGGTAGAAACTAATCCTTTAGTCTTTTGGTAATGGGAATATCGGAATATCTACTAACCAGCAAAGAATTCAATTTTTGCAGGGCATCTAAGATTGGCAATGTTATAACTTGAATATTGCAAAATGATGATATCGCCTGGAAAAATCCTACAGCCGGTAGAATCACAGCAACTGCACACTTTGCATGGAACTTTACCAAGCATTGGAAATGCAGTAAACAAAGTTGAACAAAGCATTGAAGTCTAAACTTATGAGCCCTGCAAAGTGATGCCCGTTCACAAATCCCATGAACTATACGACATAGATGAATTATACTGGTTGGTGGTTTGGAACATGACTTTTATGACTTCCCGTCATATATGGGAATGTCATCATCCCAACTGACGAAGTCCATCATTTTTCAGAGGGGTAGGTAATGTATACCACCAACCAGTGTATATATTATAATATATATATATCAGCCTTAGTTGTTTTTGTTCGTCGATGGATCATCCCTCAATTTAACGATATGAGGGCCCGTAGTCAATCCCCATCGCAAGCCACCAGCCAGTCGTGAGGCTTTCACAGTGAACTTTGACATCATCCCCAGAACCTCCTTACACAATGGCCACCTGGTGAAAAACGATGGAAACATATCATGTGAGGTAATTATGGCAGGATAAATCATATGTGTCAGAACTAATCGGATATGTATATAATTATATATATGTTGACCTGTGAGATAATGGCAGCTGATTTAATGGAGATTGGCCGGATTGAATGAACCGCAAAACACGGGGATTTGATGGGATTAAACCAAAAAACATGATGATTTCACAAACATTTGGCCAACAAGAATGGTTCTGAAAAATGAGATGTGCCAGCGTGGGGGAAGGTAAGCAACGAGATCTATGAATGGAATATGATGGAATAGCTACTGTCTGTATGAGCTTGAGGATATCATGTACAAAGTTAAATGTCATCAACCAAATCTGTCATGTCTATAGCATAAAACATTAAGTAGGAAACAACTTGGTTACAATAATCACATGTTGGGAAACCATTTCAAACCCAGCCAAACATTGACATGTTTCATTTTGCGCAGGAAGATCAGAAACCCATACAGTTGTAGTAAGTAGCCACCTTGTAAGGGTGCTGGCTACAAGCCAATCCCGCTGCATGTTCAAATAAACAAGACCACGTTCAACTGTTCAGGACAAATTCCCAAATGCCAAGTAACGTTCCCCAAACACCCAAGACCACTCACGTGAGAAACAAGTCATTGAAAGCAACTGAAAGATCTGAAAGATTCACTATTAAAGGGCAATCCCTTCTCCCTAAGAGTGAACACCCCCCAGATTCACAAACATGGTTTAAAGGGGGTTTACAAATGTTTGGGACCGTTTGGGTGGTGTTTTATAGGGGGATCAGGTTGTCAATGCCAGGCTCAAAATGACGTTCCCCATACACATATACCTAGTAGATCCTGGTAGTCCAAAAGATACAGTAACAATTCCGCTTAACAAATTTTATATCATCCAATTTACACACGAGGTGATGCCGCCCCCGAGTTATGTTTCTGTTTGTTGATTTTGAATCCCACCTAACTATATCTGGTTGGTGGTTTGAAACATGACTTTTATTTTCCATTTCAAATATGGGATGTCATCCTTCCCATTGACGAACTCATATGTTTCAAGATGGTTATTGCACCACCAACCAGTAACTATAGTAGTTATATTAAAACACCAAATATATAATCAGTTATATGATTGGAAGTTCAATCCCCAGTTCCATTAACTGATCATCGCAATTAATCCTAGTTAGGAAACTTATTTCCACCAACGTTTCCGCTACCGTGAACACCCAGATGAGATACTTGGCAGACCTCAGATTGAAGTGTCACCCCTTTTTGTGGGGTTATTCCCATAACTGGGTGAACTGTCTATGGCGATGATATAATCACTTGAATCCCATTACTTCCCATTGAATCACCATGTTTCTTGGTTAAATCCCATATCCCATGACCCTCCCCAAATCTTACCTGTCACTTGTGTATATGGGATTTCACCAACAAAAGTAAGTGGGATGATCCTCCAAACAATATTTACCTTAGGTTCACCAGTTACCCATGTAATAATTTCACAGTTATATAACCTATTAGGTATATCTATCTATCTATCTATCTATCTATCTATCTATCTATCTATCTATCTATCTATCTATCTATCTATCTATCTAATCTATCTATCCTTATTTTTATCTATCGATCTATCTATCTATCTATCTATCTATCTATATATATATCTATATATCTATCTATATATCTATCTATCTATCTATCTATGTATCTATCTATCTATCTATCTACCTATCTATCTATCTATCTATCGATCTATCTATCTATCTATCTATCTATCTATCTATCTATCTATCTATCTATCTAATCTATCTAATCTATCTATCTAATCTATCTAATCTATCTAATCTATCTAATCTATCTAATCTATTTATCTATCTATCGATCTATCTATCTATCTATCTATCAATCTATCTATCTATCTATCTATCGATCTATCTATCTATCTATCTATTTATCTATCTATCTATCTATCTATCTATCGATCTATCGATCTATCGATCTATCTATCTATCTATCGATCTATCTATCTATCTATCTATCTAATCTATCTAATCTATCTAATCTATCTAATCTATCTAATCTATCTATTCTATCTAATCTATCTAATCTATCTAATCTATCTAATCTATCTAATCTATCTAATCTATCTAATCTTTCTAATCTATCTAATCTATCTAATCTATCTAATCTATCTAATCTATCTAATCTATC